>JACCDR010115123.1_pt1 | contig 48420 bp, 58 predicted proteins | sample 7446431 | NCBI WGS metagenome assembly JACCDR01 (sample SAMN15323443, study PRJNA562643) | freshwater metagenome | isolation source: river surface water | place: USA:Blue River Watershed | collected 2017-08-17 | reverse complement strand
TCCCCGAGCTTGATCTGTCGAAGTCTTCCCCCATCGCTCCCGGCGAGCAGGGTGGGCGCATCACCAGCGGATCGGCGCTGGGCAGTATGACCGACGAGGGTGGCGACGGTGACGACACCGACCCCGTCGACTGGATGACCGCCGAACTAAAGACCCGCCTCAAGCTCAGCGGCGAGGACGCGCTGGCGGTGGCATCTCTCATCGTCGAGGCGGACGCCAGCAAGCCCGGCAGCGATCCCGACGCGGTGAAGCTGTCGACCGTCGCCGCGCTGAAGAAGGCGGACGGCAGCCTGCACGGCACCAAGCACCAGCAGGTGCTGGCGATCGCCGCACGCTGGCGCGAGAAGCAGAAGGCGGCCGAAACCGCCCCGGCGACCTGAGCAGCTGACCCATGCAGTTGCCGCTGACACGGGACGAGATCGTGGAACTGATGCGGTCCCTGATGGGACAGCAGACCACGGTCGCCGTGTCGGCGATCAACCAGGGGCAGTTCCTGGCGGCGATCAATACCGCATACCTGAAGGCGGTGGGTGATTGCTCGTGGGTGTCGGTGCAGAGCCGCACCACGGCCGATGTGGGCGCCGAGCAGTACCTGATCCCCTACCCGACCGATTGCGCACCCGGCTCCGTCCTCGAGGTGGCGATTGCCGACCCGGCGGATGGGAAGTACCGCCAGCTGAAGTCCACCTTCCTGCCGGCGGCGATGGACTTCGACCTGATCGTAACGCTGGGCGGTGATGACTTCGACGCCATCCAGGGCGAGCCGGAATACTACCAGCAGCGCGGGGATGGGATTTTCCTGTACCCACCCAACGACGACACCGCGCGCAAGCTGCGCATCGTGGCGCAGAAGCGGGTGCGCTTCACCACTGGTGGACAGAGCAGCCTGTGTGATGGCGAGCTGATCGCCTATTGGGCGCTGGCGATCGTCTACGGCGACCATGACCCGCAGCAGCGCGCATGGTGGCAAGGCATGTACGCCGACCGCCTGGCCACGCTGCGCGGCTGGCAGCACACCGGTGAGACGATCAAGAGCCGCGATGATGCGCCGGTGCTCGACGACCGCGACGGCATGCGTCCGGTACCGAACTACGACACGCGGCCGAGGACCTGATGCCTCCCGCCACCGGCAAACGCTTGTGGCACCTGGACAGCTTCAGCGGCGGGATCGACCGCCGGGATGGATCCTTCACGGAGACGCAGAGCCGGTCCTATGACCTGGTGAACATGCGGGTGAAGAACAACAAGCGGGCCGTTCGCCGTCCGCCGTGCTCGCGCAATGCCACGCAGTTCGTGAACGCTCAAGGCCTGATCGAGTGGCGTGGTGCGCTCTACACCGTGGCCAAGAAGGGGGATGTGGTCACCAAGCCGGCGACGGTCACCGGGGAACTGCGGTTCGACAACCCCGACCACTGCACGACGTGGGAACTGGGCGGCCTGCTGAACTTCGGTGGCTTCCCGGTGGCGCTGATCAAGCACACGTATCCCGGTGGTACGGTGACGCACCAGTGGCGACTGCATGTGTTCGATGGGAAGGCCAACAAGCCCACGTATGTGGAGGATCCGTGGTGTCCGATCGGCTTCGGCCCGTCGCTCCCGCTACACGTCTACCGCACCGGTTCGCCGAGCGCCTTCGATGCGGATTATGTGCCACGTATGACGGTGTGCGGTGGCCGGCTCTACATCAGCCGACCCGATGGGAACGTTGCTTTCAGCAAGACCGGCAACGCGCGCACGTGGAACGAGCGCACCGTCGAGCAGATGGCCGACGAAGGGGAGTGGTGGTACTTCATCACCACCGCCACGTCCGGCGTTCAGGAATTCATCATCAGCGAGGACTTCGCACGGCTGTATGTCGAAGGTGGCTGGGCGTGCTTCATTCTGGAAGCCTGCACCACCGACGGCACCTGGTACCAGTGCAATGAGATCGTCGGATCGTTGACGGCCCTGGCCATGTATCAGGTGCAGTCTGTGGCCAGCCGATTTGCCGGTGGATACACCAACGAAATCAAGCTGCGGGTGTACTGGGACGCGGGTGGTGGGACGGTTCTCCGCTTCCGGCTCCTGTTCAAGCCGCCGATCACCACCGCCGACATCGTGGCGTCGGCTGATGCCTGGGGTCGCAAGAAGGTGTCTGCTGGCACGCTGTTGATGCAGGGAGTCCCGTTCCAGATCGATGCCGTCGATGAGGAAGGGTACGGCACGGCCACCAGCATGCAGTTCCAGTTCGTCGACAACGTGACCACGCAGCAGGACATCACGCACCGCACCAATGCGGAATCAGGGCAGTCCTGGTATGCCACCATCAGTTCCATCCCCACCGACATGTGGAGAGAGAACACCACCGGAGCGAGCACATCCATCCAGACGCGTGATTCCGGATGGACGCAGGCCCCTGGTGGCGGCGACTGGCGGACGCTGGGCGGCCGGTACTGCTACAACAACCTGATCATCGGCAAGTGGACCAACCCCACGGTTGGGGCGGCCAATGCCGTAACGGCGTCGGCATTCTCAGCGGGTGAAACGAGAATCAGCCTGACCAATTCGGTGCAGGCTGGGGATCGCATCATCGTCCAGCCAGGGCTGAACTACGCGACCTGTTACATCGCGCTCGACACCGGCAACGCCAACATCCGCATCCGCGACACCACCAACGTGGCCGGTGACTACACCGCGGATGTGACCATTGGTTCGTCGGTCTACGACTGGAATGAAGGCGTGACCTATACGCCGATCTATTATGGCCACGAGGAAGGCCATCAGTCCCAGTTCTACATCGAACGGACGCTGGAATACCAGTTGAACCTGTCCGGCGCCGATGACGCCGGCGAGCTCCCAACCGCCAGCCAGCAGGGGGCAGATGGTGGCTACGTGACCGCACTGTGCGCCATGAAGGACCGCCTGCTGGTCAGCTACGTAGGCGGCACGCAGTTGTGGCAGGCGAGCGGCCTGCCTGATGACTTCGCGTTGCTTGGCTTCGGCCCGGTCGGCACCGGCGACCAGGTGTACCCTGAGCCGCGGGCGGTGGGCCAGTCGGTGGTGCTGGGCATGGCCCGCGGTCTGATGTCGCTGAATCTGTCGGGATCGAACCTGGACAGCCTGCGGGACATCAACCTGGGCGAACCGATCGAGGACCTTGGATTCCCGCAGCAGCAGGACGCCGCGTTCTGGCCGATCACCGGCGAGTACGTGACGCCCGTTGAGATGCCGGACGGGTCGTTCCAGTTCCTGGTGTTCGACTACTCGCCAGAACAGAAGATCACCAGCTGGTCGCGGTGGACCGTCGCCGACCTGCCCGAGGTCGAGCGGTTCACCATGGTGGCCATGGGCCGGAAGCTCTACTTCCGAGCGGACGGCTACCTCTACGACTTCGACGAGGCCGGGACCGACTTCATCGACGCGCACGACGATCCGGACGAACCGTACGAATCGGTATGGATGCCGCACTTCAATCACTTCAAGGCGCCGTTCCGGCAGAAGCAGTGCCTGGAACTGGAATGGGTGATGAGCGGCACGGTGACGGTGAGCGTACGGTGGAATCCCGACCTGCCCGACGAGGAAACCGGGGAACTGGTCTACACCGGGCCCACCGCTGGCCGCGCCAAGGTGCCGGCGCCTGTGTGGGGGCATGGACTTGCGCCGGTGGTGCGTTCGCGCGACCGCACGGGCTTCGAGATCGAGGAGTTCGGCATGTGGTTCAAGGTTCAGGGACGCTGATCCTCTCCTGACATCCGTGCCGGCCGTGGTCGCCCAGGCTGCCACGCATGACCAGCAGCCTACCCACCTCGGAGCGCACGTTCGACTTCGATGCGGATCCGGCACCGAGCCGGAAGGTCACGCCGTCGCAGGTCGACGCGCAACTTGACGTCCTGCACACGTGGAACAACGCGGCGAAGGCCGCCCTCGACAATATCCTCCGCAGTGACGACACACTGAAGGACAACAGCCTTCTGCTGCGCATGATGCACCCCGAGGTGGTCGCCTTCATGGCGCAGCGGGGCGATTGGCAGGCCAAGTCTCCGGTCATGTGCGCGACGATCGAGGACCGCGCCCTGACGGGCCTGGGAACGATCGACGGTTACGTTCTGCAAATCGGCAACCGCGTGCTGGTCAAGGACCAGGACGATGCGACGGAGAACGGTATTTGGGTGGCCGCTGCCGGCGCATGGGCACGCGCCACCGACGCCGATGGAGCCGGTGAACTCGACAACGCTTTCGTGCGGGTGACCTATGGCACGGTGAACGCCAGCACATCATGGGTTGTTGCTGGTGAGTCGCTGACGCCGGGAACCGATGAGATTCCATGGTCGGCCTACGCCTGGCAGGGATCGACACCCGGCAGCAGCGGCGGAGGCGGTTCGCTGGGGCGGTCGGTCCAGGCCGCGCCCTTCCTGGCAGCCGGTGATGGCGTGACGGATGACACCCTGGCCATCCAGGCGTGCATCGATGCGGTGGAGGCCTCCGGCGGTGGTGTGGTCTACTTCCCGACCGGCACCCATCTGATCACCGATTACCTGGAGGTCCCGGCCAACGTGCGCCTGTTGGGCGAGTCGGCGGCGACGGCAAAGATCCTGGCCGGCGCAGCGGTGTGCGGCATCAACCTGAACGGTGACCACGGCACGCTGGAATGCCTGCAATTCTGTTCGACCGACGCCAACCGGTTCCAGGTGAAATCGGTGAATGTGAACCACCCGACCGTGCGCTTCTGTCACTTCAACCGCGCACACGTGATCATCGGCAACGACACCAATACCGAGGTGGTCGGCGGTCGCGTCGAGGACTGTTTGTTTACCGGGTCATACCTGCCGTGGGTCGCATCGGTGAACGTGATCCAGGTGCGCGGCGTCAAGCACACCCACGTGTGCCGCAACAAGCTGATCGGCGTCGTGTCGCCGTATCGCATGTTGAAGTTGCAGGCATCGGGGTTCTACGCGACGGGCGCGGTCGGCGACCAGTACGCCGAGGGTCTGGTCTGCACCGACAACCTGATCATCGGCACCATGACCAGCGGCAAGCAGGTGGTCGACTGCTTCAACGGTGTGGGTCGCGCAACGATCGCCCGCAACATCATGGTCATCGTCGGAACCGGGTCGGGGTTCGCATGCTTCATCGAACAGAAGACCGGCGACACCCCCAGCAACCTCTACTCCGCGAAAATGTCGGAATTGCAGGTGGTCGACAACGTGCTGATCGGCAATCCCATCAGCCGCGGCATCTTCGTCACCGGCGCGTACAGCCTTCCGTGGGAAGGTGGCGAGCAGAGCGTCACCGTGTCGCGCAATGAGCTACGCGTCGATGACACCGCTGGCGGTGATGACCTGATCCGCATCGGTGGCATGCACCGCGTGGCCTGCAATGAGAACCAGATCACGGTGTCCAATGCGCCGGCCCTGGTGTATTCCGCGCTCAGCCTGCCGAACAACCGCACGGTGCAGGCGCACAACAACCAGATCAGCCATGGGCAGATTTTCGTGTGGGGTGGCTCGACCACCACCGGCGGCGATGCATTCACCGGTGCGACCGAGGAAATCAGCATCGTTGGGAACGTGCTCGAACAGTTCCTGTCCGACAAGGGCGGCATCGAGATCAACGACGTGGTGGGAACGCCCTCGCTGGTGTGCTCGGGCAACACCATCAACAGCACGCTGGGCACCAGCACGCAGGCCCTGGTCTACCTGCGGGATACGACCCTCAGCTTCGTCACCTGCTACGGCAACGCCGGCGAATGCGGCGCGTCGGCGCGCAACCGCCTGCTGCAGAGTGGCACCACGACCGTCACGCTGCTGCACGAGTACATGAACGAATGGAACACCAAGACCATTCTTGAGTTCGATTACTCGAACAACCGCGAGACGGTGGGTAACAACACCAACAAGATCGACCGATACCTGGAGGTGGCGACCGGGCAGACCTACAACGATTATTTCCGCTTCAACGAGATCATCCGCTGCCAGATCGCGGTGTCGGCGACGGCGTGGCTGATGTACGCCTATGACGCGGCCGGCGTGCTGATCGACAACCTGCTGAACATCAACTTGAACAGCGGTCAGCGGTTCACCATCAACCGGCCGGTCGGCGTGAAGGGGAACCTGCGGCCGGAGGACGACAACACCCACGACTTCGGCCAGGGCGCCCTGCGGTGGAAGACGCTGTACACCCAGGGTGGATTCCATAGCGGCATCGCTCCGCACACAGTGAGCTTCAACGTCGGCACTGACGAGCACGTGGTGCTGGTCGATTGCACCGCCGGAAACGTCGTCGTGACGCTGGCGGCAAACGCGAGCAGCCGAAATGGGAAACACACCTGGATCAAGCGAATCGACAACTCGGGCAACACCGTAACGGTTCAACGGCCTGGATCCGACCAGATCCGTAACGGGTTCACGCTCACCAATAGCTTCACGCTCGCGGCGGGAGTCGCCACACTGATCGCCTACGACCAGGCCAACGCCATCCACGAAAGGATCTACTAGCCATGAATATCGTCATCGTTTCACCCACCCGCATCGAGATCGACGGGCAGGACGCCGGATTTCCGTTCGTGGTGTACTTGGAACGTCCTGACCTGCGCGATCAGATCACGGAAGCCTTTTCGCGCTGGCATGCCGGTAACCTGGCCGCGGAGGCTGAGCGAGACCGCGAGAAGAATGCGCAGATCGCCAAGGTTGTCGCTGAATGCAACGCCAAGGTGGCGCAGATGGAGGCCGACATGGCCATCCTCGGCACCAAGGAGGAGGCGCAGCGGATGCGGCGCGAGAAGGAACGCGAGGACCTCAAGCGTCGTCTTGCGGAGCTTGAGGCGATGGAAAAGCGGGGCGCATGATGCGCGGCCTTGGCATCGGTCTCGGAACGGTGCTTTCACGGGCAGTCGCCGCACTCGTGCTCATCTACGAGGCGCTGAGCGTGGCCGCATTCTCGCGGGTCAACACGACCCTGGCGAATGCTGGCGAGAACGACCCGGAATCCGGCACTCTTGCGCAGTCGATGAAAGAAACGGTCGCCGATTCCATCCACTACATCCAGACGCAAACAACGCTCACCCTGGGGCGCACCTACCGCCTGCGGGTAGTCGTGAAGGCTGATGGACGCGATGCCATCACGCTGTTGGCGAATACGCTCAACAAATACTGGTATGGCCAGATTGGCGGGACCACCGCCTTGCTGTCCAGTAACACGTTCAACATCCAATGCGTCGACCTTGGCGGCGGATGGTTCGCTCAGTCCATGGACTTCACCATGAATCTGGCCACCGGCATCGTCACCTTCCGCCTGGGACTGAGTCTGGTCCCGGTCGATACGTCATATCCCGGCGACATCACCAAGGGTGTGCTGTGGGGCAGTGTCAGAATCTACGAGGTGCCGTAATCATGGATCCAGTCCCCTTCACCGTCGCTTCTGTCGTTGCCGGTGCGCTCGTCGCCGCCGTTTTGGCCCTGTGGCGCCGGCAGGTGCTGACTGACCGGAAGAACGATGCACGCGAGGCCGCTGCCGCCGTGCGCGAGGAGAAAGCCGCCGAGCGGTGCGCGGCCGAGATCAATAATGCGGTGGCCCGTATCCAGTTCCTGGAGAATCGCAGTTACGAGGACCAGAACGGTCGGCTCGACAAGTGCATGGACATTCTGCAACAGAATGCCCGGGCGTTCGAGCGGATCGTTGAACTGGAAAAATCGCGGCAGAACGCCAGCGGCCAACACCCGACCGTGGGGACCTGATGCACCGTCTCCTGCCCATCCTGCGCTTCCTGTTTATCGCCAGCCTCACGGCGCTGGTGTTGTTCGCCCTGTGCGGCTGCCAGCTGCGCGAGACGAACAAGGCGCAGCAGCAGGCGGTGCAGGCCACGCAGGCCTCGCAGCAGGTGCTGGCGCGTGACGTGGCTCCCGCGGTGATCAGCCTCCCGCCCGAACTTCAGGCCAAGGTCAAAGCCGCCCTGGAGCAAGTGTGCCAGTTGCTGACCAGCGCGCAGGAGTCGATGCAGCCGGCGCTGATCCTGACCGCGGGTAATGAACCGCCGCCGGCCGTCGAGACGAGCGTGGAGCAGGCGGTGGAGCGACCGCAGGAGTTCATGCGCGAGAGCGCCAAGCAGACCGGCCGCGCCCTGGTTGAGGTCGAGCGCGTCGGCTGGTGGCTGAAGGCCGGAGCGTTTGCCCTGGCGTTCGGGCAGGCGGTCGGCGGTGACCTGATGTCGCAGATCCTGCTGCTGATCGGTGGTGGAACTGGTGCTGGTGCCGCCGGGCTGGCAGTGCTGCGCCTGTGGCAGAACGGGAAGAAGCTCGCCAGTGAGGCGATGCAGGCCAAGCGTGCGGTGGCCGACGCTGTGAGCTTCGGCAACGAGGCGGCAGAAATCCCGCCAGAAGATCCGGCAGCACGCGCCGACCTGGTGAAACGGCACAAGGAGCGTCAGCGACTGAACGGGACGCAGGAGGTCATCAAGGCGGCGGGGGCCGCAGTGCGCGCACCAGTGCAGGCGGGTGCCTGATGCGCGGCATGGGGCTCAGTCGTGGATATGCGGTGCGGGTGCCACTGGCACCTGCCCTGTTCATCGGCCTGGACTTCAGCCAGGTGCACAACAGCGGTCTGTTGGCCGTGATTGGACTCTGAATGAGCATTTCCGTGAAGGACGCCGCTGGCGACGTGGTCGTGATCGAGACGCTTCCGGCGCTCGGTGCTGCGCTGGCCGCTGCCTGCCTGCCGGTGGTGCTGGCTTCTGATCATCCGGCGGTTCCGGTGACCAAGCAGGACGTGGCGGCGAACGGCACCATCACCACGCAGAATCTGGTTCCGGCTGGCGTGGCCACAGCTGGCAGCGCGGTGGAGATCAGCACGCAGGGCAAGGGAACGGTGTCGATCCAGACGGTGGGAACCTACACCGGCGCGCTGAGCATCCAGGCCCGCGTGGCCGCTGCGGCACCATGGGTGACGCTCAGCGGTGGCAGCACGCTCATCCGCGACACCGGTGCGTACTCGGCAACGATCGCCAGCGCTGCACAGGGCATCTTCCAGCTCGATTGCGCCGCGTTCTCAGACATCCGCGTGACCGCCCTGGCTGCTGTGACGGGCTCCGTTGCGGTCTATCTGCGGGCCATGGATGCCATCGCGTTGACTGCGCTCGACACAGCGCTTCCGGCTGGCAGTGCATCGCTGGGTAGTGTCGGCCTCAACGCCGGCACCAACGCCATCGGTGGTGTCACCCTGCGGCCGGACACGGGCCAGGGTGCGAGCACCACGCACCGGCAGGCGTTGGTGGCGAACATCACCAACGGCGCCCCGACATCGGTCAAGAATGGCGCCGGTGTGGTGAATGCCTGCCACATCGCCAACAACTGCGGCGTGGGCGTGTGGGTGCACTTCTACAACAAGGCCAGCGCGCCGACGCTTGGGACGGACACCCCGGTCTGTTCGGTATTCGTCAAAGCCGGGGAGACGTTTCCGGTGGATACCGGCGTCTTCGGCAACCGCTTCAGCACCGGCATCGCCTACGCCGTGTGCGACAACTGCGCCACTGTGCCCGCTGTCGGCGGGACCATCACCATCGCCAGCACGGCGGCAGCCATCTGCATCAGCCTGTTCTACACCTGAGCCTGACATCCGACCGGCCACCCCGACCCTACGACCGGGCAACCACACGACGGAGGACCCATGGGCGGTTCACGATTCCAGACCCAGGCCGGCAACTACGCGCACAAGGCGATTACCATCCCGGCCAATGGCGCGGCGGCCACCCTGCTGTCCCTGATCGGCGCGCTCGACCTGATCGACAGCGCGGGGGTGAACCTCGGCGACATCTCCAAGAACAAGCACCGGATCACCGGCTTGCGGATCACCGCGCAGGCGGCGGCCTTCCAGTATGGGAAGACCAGCGCCGCACCGGTCGCGCATGCGGTGGCACCCACCGACCTGGACCTGCCGGTGGCCGGTCCGGACGTGCTGCAATCTTACTTCCAATCCACCGGCGGTGGCACCGTCACCGCCACAGTCCTGGTCTTTTTCGACTAAGCCACGCCATGCTCGCCCTACTCGACCAACCGGCTGCCCGCCACATCGCCGCGCACATGCGCGAGAGCGACCGGGTGGAAGTGTCGGCGGTGGCGGGCGATGACCTGGTGTTGTGGTCCGATCGCATCACCGGCCTGCCGGGCGCGGCCATGATGGTCCTGGCCGGTGGTGAGCCGGCGGCCATGGGCGGCGCGATCATGATGGGTCACCACGCGGTGACGTGGTTCGTTGCCACCGATCGCATCGCCGAGCCGGCCGTGCGCGCCGACGTGCACCGCATGGCGCTGGTGGTGCACCGCGAGGTGGCCAAGGAAGGCGTGCGGCGCTTCACCGCGCAACCGATGACGTCGAACGAGGAAGCCGCCCGCTGGCTCAAGCGGCTGGGCTATCGACACGAAGGCGACCACCCAGGGCACGGTCGCCGCGGCGAGTCCTTCAGCACCTGGGGAAAGGTCATCCATGGCCACTGAGGAAGAACTGATCCGCCGGTTGCGCGTGCTGTATGGCATCAACCCGGCAGATGGGGATCAGGCGAATTATGACGTGGAGATCCAAGGCCTGGAGCGGGAGCGCGCCGGCCTGCCGGCAACCACCGGCAGGCGCCAAGTGCCAATCGATCGCCGAGGACTGCGGCGTGGCACGCGTACCGTGGCCGCTGCCAACCCACGACTGGCCGAGATCGACAAGCGCCTGGAGGAACTGAAAGGGCTGAAGGTTCAGGCTCCGAATCAGGGCGAGCTCGCCGAGGCGGCGCGCAACCGCGACCTTCTCGAAGGCGTGTTCGGCGGCATCCGTCGCTCAACACTCGACGAGGGTACACGCGACCTGAACAGCCGTTTCACCGACACCCTGCGCCTGAACAACTCGCGTCTGGCCGCCCGTGGTCTGACCGGCGGCAGTGCCGCACGCAGCAGTCAGAGCCGCATCCTGTCCGACCTCCTGCTGGGCCGTCAGCGCCTGACCGGCGCGGCCGACGCTGCCGACCAGACCGCACGTCAGTCGCTCGACGAGCAGCGGCAGGCGACCGAACGACAGATCAAGCTCGGCACCCAGCCCGACGTGTCGACGATCGACAGCCTGAAGCAGGCGCAGGTTGGAGTGAATCAGGCATATTCGAACATCACCCAGTCAGCCCTGGGCGGGTTGTTCGCCCGCGGTGGTGACATCTACCGCGACACCGAGCAGGCCGACGCCTACGGCCGGCGCGGCTGGGGCACCGTCGCACCACAGCAGTCGCGAGCGAACAGCGGCGGCAGAATCTACTGAGGACCTGACCATGTGCGATGCAGCATCTGCAATCATGGTCGGCGCAATGCTGGCCGGCACGGCGGTCACCGTGCAGGGCCAGCGCAAAGCCGCCGACGCCGCGAAAGACCGCATTCGGAAGGCGCTCGCCTCGCAAGAAAGCCTGCGCAAGAAAGCGCTGGGCCAGTCCGAACAGGTGGTGAACGACCAGGGCGCGGAGTCGCTGGCCGAACAGGCACGCAAGCCGCAGGAAGTGGTGAACCAGGAAGGTGCCGCTGGCGACACCATCGCCCAGGCCTTCGCCAAGTCGGCGGGCATCGGTGCCAGTGACCAGGGGCGCATCATCGGTGCAGCGACAGGCGCCAAGCGCACGGCGACCAACGAAGCCACGCGAAGCGGTTTTTCGCGTGCGTTGCAAGCTCGCCTGGCGCAGTTGGGCAACCTCACCACCAACAATCTGCTGCTGGGCGAGGATAGCCGGCGGATCAGTGCCGCGCTGCCGTGGCAGTTGGAGCAGGCGGGACAGGTCGGAGCGAACCAGCGTCTGATCGGTGGCCTGATCTCCACCGGTGCGCAGGGTGCGATGAGCAACCGCGCGTGGGGATCAGCCAGCACCGCCGGCAGCACCGCCGGCATGCAGGTGCCCGGCAGTGATCCGTCACACTACCAGATGGGCAACGACCCACTGCATTACCGTAGGTAACCTGATGCCACGCCGCACCATCGTCCTTGGCCGCCAGCCCACGTCGATCGACTTCCAGGACGATCATGGGCCACTCGTCAACGGGCTGGCGTACGCCGCCGGCCAGTGGCTGGCGAGCGGGCGCGATCGTGCGCAGATCGAGATGCAGGGCGAGGCGGCAGCGGCAGAGGATGAGCGCCGTCGCATGGAGCACGCCGACAACATGGCGCTACGCCAGGAGGACCTGAGCCTGCGCCGCTTGGCGTTGGGGCAGCAGGAGGAAGATCGTCAGGCCGGCCGCGATCATCAGGCGGCGATGCTCCGCCAGACGCAGGTGCGCGATGCCGCGAACGCGGCCGAATCCTGGCGCGACGACATGGGTGCGGTGGCGAAGTTCGGCTTCGACAACCTGATCGGTCGATTCCTGCCCAAGGCTGGCAGCGGCACGCCTTCGCCATCGGCAGACCTCAACCGCGACAAGTTCAACTGGGACCGCGCAGTGCAGGAGATCGGCGACCCCGATCACGACATCGAAGTGATCGAGACCACCGACATGATGGGCAACCCGGTGAAGCGCGAGGTGAAGCGTCCGCTGTCACCCGAGGAACGCGCCAGCCGCGTGGATCGCATCAATGCCCGCTTCCGTGAGCTCGGCGGTGCGACCTGGAAGCCGGTCCCTGGTTTCGGCGATGATGCCGCCGCGCCGCAGGGAGCCCCGGCGTCGTCGAGCCTGACGCAAGCCGCCCTTGGACCAGTCATGGCCGATGGATCGATGGTGCAGAACACCGGCACACCGAACGCCGGGACGGGCCCGGGAGCCCCGGCTACGACCAGCGCGCCCGCGGCCGAACCTATCGACCAGATGCAGGCACGCGATGCGCTCACCCGTGCCGACCAGACGCTGATTCAGACCATGCCCGGTGCAGCGCCAGTGCCCGGCATGCCCGCGCTGACCCCGGAGCAACGCGAACGCCTCGCACGCACAGTGGCCGACGCCAAGCGTGGCGTGCCCGAAGCCATTCGCGCCCTGCTGCGATGGAACGCCAAGCAGCCGGACACCGCCCTCCGGAAGCAGCAGGACCAATTTGACTCCGAAGCCATCGACGCCTCGCTGATCTACGGACTGCGCTGATGCCTCTCGACTACGACCTCGACGACCTGCCGCCACCCGCGCCGGTGCCGGCGGTGCAGCCCGCGCCACAGCCCGCTGTGGCCGTTGCCGATCCCTACGACTTGGACGATGTACCAGCGGCAACGCTTGAGCGCCGTCCGGCAGACTTCGGTCGCGCTGCATTGGAAGGCGTGCAGGACATCGGCCGTGTCGGGCTCGCTCTACCTGCGGTCGGCGAGCAGGTTTCCAAGTGGTTGTTGCAGGCGATCGGCGCGACGGTGCCCGATGATGCCGCGCCATTCTCGAACACTCTCAAGGACATGGCGCAGACCGACGCCAACCGTGCGCAGCAGGATGCGCAGGGCTACGCGGATCCACGGATCACCACCGCGGTGGGCGAAGGTGCCACGCGGTCGCTGGTCAGCATGGCGCCAAGCGTTGCCCTTGGCCCGGTGGCGGTGGGAGCGCGTGCCACGCCCTTGATGGTCAACGCGGTTACCGCCGCCCCAGGGGCAATCTCCACCGCCGGCAACCAACTGGGCCAGGACCTCAACGACCCGAACATGACCACCGGCCAACGGCTGGCGCGCATGGCGTTGCAGGGTGGCCTGGAGTTCGCGGGTGAAATGATCCCCATGGGTCGGCTTGGTCGCGGTCCTGAAGAAGCGCTGGCACGGTCGCTGGCCGAGCGCAACGGCGGCGCTGCACTGCGGCAGTTGGTCCTGGATCCGGTCGCACAGATGGGCCAGGAGGCGATCACCGGCGGCGCGCAGTCGGTCGCCAATGACCTGACGGGAACACAGCCGGTCGCCGCCGGCAAGATCGCCACCAACGCCCTGGAACAAGCCGGCATGTCCGCTCTGACGGCGCTGCCGGCGAGCGCGGCCATGTCGAGTGGTGCGCAGGGCATCAACGCGCTGCGGGACCTGCAAGAGCGCCGCGCACTGGATCAGGAACTGGGGCAGATGGCCATGCAGGGCCTGGAGCCACAGGCGCGGCAGATGATCCTGGATCCAGCCACCGGCGAATACTTCGAGCCGGCGATGGTCACCACTCCGCGGGAGCAGCCGCTGGAGGTGACGCCAGAGGTCATCGATGCCGTCGCGCAGAATCCGGACCTGCTGAACCTGTACGGCATCCGCGGTGCCGCTGATCCGCAGATCCGTGGGCGCGAGATGCAGCGCCAGGAGATCGAGGCCACCGGCACGCAGGCACAGCGACTGGAAGACCAGGAGACGGAAGCAGCGATCGAGCAGGAGGCCGAACTTGCCGACCAGCAGGCGAGCGACGACCAGGTGGCCGAGCAGTTCGCCGAGCGTCAGGCATTCATCCGCCGCATGCAGGATGGCCGCCGAGCGGCACGCGATCGCCGGGAAGCCGACGAGGTGAAGGACGCACAGTGGCGTCAGCACGTCGCGCAGCAGCTGCGCCAGAAGCGCACTGGCGTGATGGAGCGGAAACAGATCCCGAACCCGTACACCATCGAGCGCGAGCAGCAGCAGGCGGCAGCGGCTGAGGCCGCACGGCGTGAGCAAATCGAACGCGCACAGGTCCTGGCGGCTGAGGAAGCTGACCCCACGCAGGAGGTGCCGGATGTGGCAGGACGAGGAAGAACCGAGCCCGTCGCCGGTCAGGCCGTGGGCGCAGCGGATGTGGCGCTGCGCGGAGAACCGCCCGCGGCGCGACCAGTGGCGGGAATGGCCGGACGCGGCGCGGAAGCTGCGCCGGTACGCCCGACGCCGCCGGCCGGTGCGCCCGCGCCCGCATCCCCCAATGTGCGTCCTGCCACCCCCGGCGCATCGCCATCCCAGGCCAGCCGCCCGGCCAGCGTGCCCGTGCGTTCGATCGCCGACCTGGACCGTGGCTTCCGCGAGGTCTACGGGCTGAAGCCGGACGAGTCGGCTGCCGCCACCGCCCTGGTGCGTGCGCGTGCCTCTGCGCTGGGCGAGGATGCCGATGCCTTCGCTGCGAGGACCATTGCCGAGGTGCGACAGGGGAAGGGCACGGCGGACACGGCGCTGATGCAGGACGGAACCCGGCTGATGCCGCGTGACCAGTCCCTGGAGTTCGACCGGCTCAAGCGCCAGTGGGAGAAGGCCCACGGTCGGCGACTGGAACCAAAGTCCGAGACGTGGCAGGAACTGGAGCAACGCGCAGCGGAGGTCGATGCGGAGCGTGGGGCGCTGTACCAGGAGGGTGGCGATTGGCAGGCGTTCGACGAAGCGTCTGGCACCATGGGCGTTCCGCGTGAGGAGATGCCGCAGATCCGGAGCGAGCACCGCGGGGCGCTGTCAAACTACCTGCGTGCCCGTGGCATCGAGTGGACTCGCGAGGAAGCGACGGACCCCAACGCCCTGAAGCCCACCCAGGCCGAATTCAGCCGGTCCAAGGTGCGCAAGGCGAAGGGCTTCACCGGCGAGCAGCGCGCCATCCTGGTGAGCAAGGACGGCCGGATCCTCGACGGTCACCACCAGTGGCTGGCTGCCAAGGAAGCCGGCAAGACGCTGCCGGTGATCCGTCTCGACGCGCCGATTGATCGGCTGATGGATGAGGTGCGCGACTTCCCGAGCGTCGAAAGCGACGAAGGCGCAGGTCCGCGAATGCTCGCGCAGGACCGCCTGAACGACGCCCCCAAGAGCCCCGACACCGGCAAGCGCACGGAGAAGGGCGCAATCAGCTTCGCCGACGATGGCCGGGCGGTGATCCACGCCCTGCAGGCCCCGGACGTGTCCACCGCCGTGCACGAACTCGGGCACCTGTTCCGCCGCACACTGACGCCCGTCGAGGAAGGCATGGCCGCACGCTGGGCCGGTGCCAAGCCGAAGCAGGACGGCACCTGGGCATGGGGTCGCAACGCGGAAGAGAAGTTCGCCCGCGGCTTCGAGCGGTACCTGAGAGACGGCACGGCACCGAACAAGCCGCTGCAACGCATCTTCGCCAAGCTGCGCGACTGGCTGCGTTCCGTCTATGAGTCGATCATCGGCAGTCCCATCGATGTGAAGATCACGCCCGAGATCCGGGCGGTGTTCGATCGCATGCTGACGCCGAAGGACCGGGCTCAGGTGCAGCGACTGGAAGAGGGCATCCGCACGGACGAGAACCGGGCCAACCAGCCGGCACCGCAACCGGCTGCCGCTCCTGCACCTGCGCGCCCTGTGGCCCAAGCGGAAGAGTCGCGCAAGAAATCGGGCCAGTCTTCCACTCGTGAACGCTCACCGGCATCCGGTGAACAGACCACGCCGATCCGTGAACGGTCGACCGTATCCAGTGAACGCCCCACCAACATCCCGGAAACATCCGGCGATCGCGGGTCACGACCGGATACTTCCCGGACAGTTCCCGACATTGGCCGCACCACCGCCGAGCAGAAGGCACGCGCAGCCGACGAGCAGCCGTCCCTTGCCAACCCCGGCCGCGATGCCCGCATGCGCGACCTGGTGCGCGAAGCGCGCTCCAAGATGGTCGACCCCGAGCGAAAGGCTCAGGAGCAGTCCATTGCCGAGGGCAAGGCGCTGCTTGGCGAGCCCGACAAGGTGGCCGCTCTGCGGAAGAAAGTCACCGCCGGCGAGCCGCTGACCGACGTCGAGACCGCCGCGTTCAGTGAACTACTGGACCGCGATTCGACCGAGGCCCTGGCCAAGGGCGGGGCGATGCTCAAGCAGACCATCGAAGCCATCCAGGGGTACACCCGTGGCGGCACCGAGCAGGCCCGCGCACTGGCCATGCGCCGCGATCGCTTCCAGACGCCCGAGGAGCGCCGCAAGTCGGCCCTGACGCGTGCGATCCTGATGCCGTCGCAGGCGATGGAAAAGAACCTCACGGCACTGCGCAACCAACTGGAGAAGGCCAACCCGACGCAGCGTGCCGCGATCAAGAAGCGTCTGGACGAGCTGACCGCCAAGGAGGTGGCGCGCATCGAGAAGTTTAAGAAGCGCATGGCCACGCTGGGCTACGACCTGGACCAGCCGGAACTGCTGTACCAGAAGGACGAGGTGGTGGCCGCCATCGTTGACGAGGCGCGCATGGACAAGGCCGACAAGTGGGACGCTGCCTACGAGTGGTGGATGGCATCGATCCTTAGCGGCCCGCGCACGAACACGACCAACATCCTGGGCAACGCGGGCAACATGCTGGCGACCTACGCCTGGGAGAAGCCGGTGCAGGCACTGCTGGCGAAGATCCCGGGTCTGCGCGATGCCGGGCCATCCACCGGCGAACTGGCCGAAGTCTACCGCACGCTGTTCAACGGTCAGGCCTTCGAGTTCGCCAAGCGCCACTTCCTCGACACGTGGAGTGTGGAGCGGCCGATGCTCGATGCCGAGATGGAGAGCGGCCGGTTCCTCACCCGTGCACAGGCCAAGATGCTCAGCGAGCAGGGGGACAAGTTCAGTGGTCGCGCACCCGTCAACCGTGGCGTGGTGGCGAAGGCCCTGCGGTCGGTGTCGCTGCGCGCAATCCAGGCGGTTGATCAGTTCTTCAAGGGGCTGGCCGCACGCGCCGAGGTCGCCGGCCGCGCCTACCGCTTGGCGAAGGAATCCGGCTACGAGCCGGGTTCTCCCGAGTTCCGCGAGTTCATGGACCAGGAGGTGGGCGACCTGGAAAGTCGGTCATGGGAACAAGCCTACACCGAGGCCAAGGCCATCACCTTCAACCAGGATCCGGGTCCCATCACGCAGCAGGTGGTGCGCCTGCGCAACGCCACGCCGGGGGCGCGCTACATCGTGCCCTTCATCCCCATCCTGGTGAACATCATCGGGCGCGGGCTGAAGGTGTCACCGATCACCGCCCAGGTGAACATGGCGCAGCGCATCATGCGTCATGGTTTATGGTCGGCTTCGCCCGGCGCACGCGGTGCGCTGCCCTACGCCCGCACCGAGTTCGTGCAGGATCTGGCGTCGAGCACGCTGGGCATGATGGCACTCGCCACCCTCGCCGGCTGGGCCGGCGATGACGAGGACGGCATGCCGAACCTGACCGGCACCGAGCCGCGGTACATCGCGGCGAAGGAACAGACGGCACCCGCCAAGAGCATCCGGCTGTTCGGCAAATACTACTCCTACGACCGCCTCGACCCCTTCGCCTCGATTCTGGCCACCACCGCCGACATCCTGCGGGAAGCCCGCTCCGACAAGCCGGAAGTGGTCAAGGCCGCCATCAGCAACCTGTCGTATCAGGCGCTGGACAAGTCCTTCATGTCCACGGTCAACGATGTGGCCAAGGCCGTGGGTGAGGGCGAGGTGGGAGCGAACGCCGCCGCGAAGATGCTGCGGAGCATCCTGGTGGGATTCGTGCCCAACGCGATCCGCCAACCGATCGGCGCCGGCCAGGACGAGACCAAGGATCAAGCGGTCTACGCTCGCCCGTCACTGGCGAGTGCCGACTGGTGGCAGGAGCAGGGCCGGCTGGCGCTCGGGTCCGCCGTGGGTGGCCTGCCGTTCGTCCCCAAGGTCGACCTGTGGGGCAACGACCAGTCCAAGACCACACCCACCGACAAACTGGGCAGTGACTTCCTGTGGCGTGCCCTGGCACCGACCAACAGCGCCGAAGGCAAGGCATCAAACGCCTACGAACAGGCCATCTACAACTTCAACCGCACCGCCGACAAGCCGGCGTGGCCCGGCTACCCGCGGAACTACATCCAGCGCCAGGACGGCAGCCGGTGGTACTACACCAGCGAGACCTACAACGAAATGCTGCGCGAACGCGGCCGGCTGGTGATGGACCTCCTGGACAAGCAGCGGGCCAACGGCTGGAAGCTCGACCCGGTGAACCCCAAGCCGGTAGACATGAAGCGGATCCAGGCGGTGTTCCGGGCGGCGAACCTGCGCGCCCAGGCGCCCTACCGCCAGCAGGCGATGAAGGCCGGGGCGTTGAAACCAGAAGAGCCCTGACGGCTTCACATCGGGCGTGAACGGTTCACATCCGGCGTGAACGTGCGACCCTGCGAGGATGAAGAACAAGCCCCGCGGTAGGATGCCGCCCAAGATCACCGTGCGCGTGATCGCAGCCCCGATAGCTCCCGAACGCTTCGCCGAGACCTGGGGGCCGATCATCGAGCGAGCAGAGCGCCGCATGCGTGCGCGGGGAAAGTTGGGAAACGACGAACCCCGCCGGTGATGGCGGGGTTTCACGCGGAACAGGTGGCTGCCACCTGGCTGACACCGATCGACAAGCGGCGAGAAGGTGGGCGATCAGTGCGACACGAAACGCGAAGAATCACGATGCTTTGCGAAGCGGTGAAAAACCCCGAAACGCCAAGGACGGATTTTCATTCTGGCGACACGAGTTCGAATCTCGTTGGGAGTACCAGATAGGGCAGGGGTTTACAGCCTCTGCCCTGTTTTCTTGGCTGACACCGGGCTCCGGTTCAGCCTGCCGGCCGCGCACCGCGCAACGCTTTCCGCTGCTTCGCCTGATTCGTGCGTGCGTACACATCGATCAACAACGACGGGCGCTTGTGGCCGGTGATGCTCGCCACGGTCTTCGCGTCACCACCCGACGCCTCGAGCATCGACGTGATCGCCGCGCTCTTGGCTTGGTAGTAGCCGACTTTCCTTCCCGGCTTCTTCTTCGATCCGAGCGCAGCAGGCCCGATGCGATGATAGAACCACTCACTGAAAAGCTTCCCTGTCGCCCACGGCACTCCCAGGTGGTTGATGAACAGCGGAGCACCCTTGCGCGGTTTGAGCTTCCTCAGCATGTCGACGCTCTTGGCGTGCAGTTCGTGGCACACCACGCCACCACCCTTCACTGGCAGGCTGATCGTGCCCTTACGCAGGTCGACCGCTTCGCCGGTCAGACCGACCAGCGATTGAGCGCGGTGGCCGTAGGTCGCCACCAGGTGCGCGATCGCTCCATTCCCAGGTGACCAATTCCAGGCCTCGCGCACCAACGCATCAACCTCCCGATCAGGCAGCACGTCGGCCTGCGGTCGCTCTGGTCTCGACGATCGAGGAAGGGGCAGGTCGAACACATCCGGGTCCACCGGCTGCTTCAGGATCCGACGAGCGAAGCGCAGCGCGCTGTTGGCCAGCCGTCGAGTTCCGAGTTTGAGAGCGCTCACCGCAAGGGGGGTGGCATCGGATACGGACTCCCAGTCGAGCGCCGCCAGCACCGCCGCGCCCTCCTCACGGTACCGACCCACCGGCCCAGCCTGCTTCCATCGCTCCACGATCTCCTGCCACGTCAACCGTACCCGGCTGGCCTTCAGGGGCTGAGCGGCGAGCAACCGCGCACGGATCACGTCGGCGTCGGCCAGGGCCTCGCGCTTGCTGTCCTTGGTCTCGCTCCAATGCCGCTTGCTGCCCCTGCCGCCTTCGCGCCAGACGCAGCGGTAGCCGTTGCCGTGAGGAACGACGGAGACGGAGGGCATCAGTACACGTCCGGTGGTGGCCAGCGGCGGCGCGGCTTCACGTCATCACGCCAGAGGGTGACGTTCAGGGCTCGCCAGAGGGCGCGGAGGAAGCGCATTCAGCGCGGCTTCCGCTTGGGCGGAGCCACATAGGGCTGTGGGTTCAGGTTCTCCAGCGGACCACTTGGGAGCAGAAGCATCTCCTGCTCCAGGTGCTTGATGAAGCCACGCACATCATTGTCGGAGCGGTTGTACCACGGCTGATTGAATCCACGCCCCTCTGAATGAACCTCAACCCAAGACCGTCCCTCGCCTCCATCGCGCACCCATAGATCAACCACGGTGTCGCCAGCGAACACGGCCCTGTTGTCGATGTTCAAGTGAAGGTTCTCCCGGTCCTGCTTGGGTGTTCGGCCATAATACCGGACGCAGGCGCGCAGACTCGCATCATAAACGACTGATGGAGCAGCCAGATAGGTTGGGGCTGAGATGGTTGCCGAATTGTCACCAGCACCCTGCACCGTTCGACATTCCGAGCAGCCAACAAACAGCAATCCAGCGAGAACGAGCACCAACAGCCTCATACCTCAACCCCTTGTAGGTCAGTCGTGGTGGAACACTTGGCGAAAAATCAGCATTGCAGGATCGCACGAATGGAGACAATGCGAACCCATGTCGAAGCGCCTACGCGCTACCCGTCGAGCGGATCGGCGGCCTGACCCGGCAACCAGCACCCTGGCCGGCACCGAAGGCACGGACGCCAACGGTTCATCCCTGACTTCCGACCCAGCGCAGAGCGCGGTACGGTCGGACGGCATGAGCAATAGCCCACTGGCCGACGACATCCGCGAGACCCGTACCCGATTGGATCGCGTCATTGGTCGCCTTCAGGCTCTGCATCACCGGATCCGGGAGGCGAACCGTACGTCTCTCGAACGAGTTCAAGCGCAGCAGCAATCCGAGAAGACGTCCACTCCCGCGCCAGAAGCTGGCTGATCTTCGTCGCGCTCGGTGACCCTTTTACCATCCCGGCCATCCGGAGGTTGGCGGCAAGCGTGGCGATGAGCAGGTTGATCAAGGTGGACTTGTCCTGTTCCATCGCCCATCGCCGGATGGCATCATGCATCTCGGGATCGGGCGGGCAGACGATGGTTTCCAACGGTAAAAGCAGGCGTTCCGCTTCACGGGCGCGGGCGCGAAGTTGTTCGATTTGTTCACGGGTCCAGTCGGGAATTGCCTTCTGGCTACATTCCTCAATGAACTTGGCTCGATCATCCCCTTTCAGTTCCAGCGCATCAGCCCATTGGGGTATCTGATCCTGGGGAACATACGCCTCATTTTTCAGGATTTTGCTGATCATCCCATTTGACGAGTAGCCCACGCGCCGCGCCAATTCGCGCTGACTGATGCCGGCTTTCCCGAGCCAATGAGACAGACTCACGGACTCACGATATAGAAAGGTGTCAAAAGTGTATTGACACCTTTCCCTGTCGCCTTATCTGTAGAACCCATGCGACAGAAAAAGGTGTCAAATCTCCCCCATCCCCGAGCCGCCCGCGAGGCGAAGGGCCTGAGCCAGCGGGAACTGGCGGCCCTGGTCCCCACCACCCAGTCGAGCGTGTTCAAGTGGGAGAAGGACGGCACGTACCCCAAGCACGCGAGCCTGCGCGCTGCGTATCTGCGGGCGCTCGGTCTGGCCGAGGTCCAGTCGTGACCACTCCGGCCCCCATCCTCCCCGGCCAAACACTGGTGAAGTCCGCCCAACTGGCGGCGCTGTTTGGCGTCAGCCGTGCGACCCTCTGCCGGTGGACTAACGAGAAGCCGGCTCTGCGCGGCTGCGTGTTCACCACCGGCTTCTACTCGGTGCAGCGCCTGCGTGATGTCGGGTTGCTGATCCGCGAGCACGAAGCGCCGGCCCAGGTCGAGCAGGAAGCGCAGGTGGCCGATGTCGGCTGATCGCTTCGCCCCACGCCAACTGCGCACACGCCGCCCGTTCGTCGCTCTCGCCTCCACCCTTGTCGTGGTGCTCGTCGCCGTGGCTGGTGCGTTGTGAGCGGCGACGACCTGACCCCACGCGACGGCATCGAGCAGGTGCCAGCCCTTGGCTTCCTGCCTGAGCGCGACGGTGTGACTGCGCGTGGTGGCATGGTCATCAACCGCACCACTGAGCCGCTGACAGTGAGTCCCGCCGCCCTCGCTGGCCTCTCGAAGCGCTACGCCGCCGACCAGGACCTGGACGACAAGAGCGGCTACCGCCTCGCCTGTCGCCCGGTGGCGATGCTGGAAGGCCACCTGCTGAAGATCGTGAACGCCTGCGGTTCGATCACCTTCGCCACGGCGATGGCGCAGTGCCAGCGCATCGGCGCACCTGAGCGCGAAATCTCGCTGGCTCTGCTGCGCCTCGTCGTGCGCGGCGACCTCGCGTACGACCTCGCCACCACCGTGCTGTCGAAGCCAGTGAAGCCGCGGCCGTGGTACGTGCGGTGGTTCGCCTGGGGTCGCGTGCATCCGTCCTGCTGGCTCATCGCCGCCATCTCCATCACTGCGCCGTGCTGCGCGCTGTGGGCCTATCTCCGTTCGCTCGCCTGACCGCTCCACCTCGTCTCCCGGAAGGGACGCCATGGACACGACTGTCACTCCCGCTCTGCCGCCGCTCGCGCCTGACATCGCGGCGATGCTTCAGTGCAAGCCGGAACCCAAGAACAGCCTCCCCAGCCGCGATCAGTCGCTGGCCGAGTTTCACGCCCGCGTGAAGCGGTTCGCCAGCCGCGAGGTTCCCGGACACGTGCTGGCGCTCGCTGATCGCCTGTGCTTCGAGTCCCGCGTGCCGTTCGTGGTCGAGGTGACCAACCACACCCTGCTGGGTGTGGTGATGGATTTCGGCCGGCACATCGCCGACGCAGAGCACATCCTGGCCACCATCTGCAACCTGCGCGGCCTGCCATGGGCAGCCGGTGCCGGCCGCGACCTGCGCAAGTTGTGCGATCGCCTGCGCGACGTGCTGGCCTGCATCGATGACCAGACGCACGCGGCGGAGGATGAATCCGACCAGGCGCGTGCGGTCGCACACGAAGCCAAACCCCTGTCGTCGTCCGGCTGATCGGACTTCCGGCCGATTGGCCGGCGGCAAACAGCATTCGGGCTCTGCTGTGGACCCCGGTTCTTCATCCACCACCGTCCTCCGGAAGGGACACCATGAACACAGTCACAACCCTCCAAAAATACACACCCGATCAGATCGAGCTCATCAAGCGCACGATCGCCAAGGGCGCCAGTGACGACGAGTTGGCCCTGTTCATGGGCCAATGTGAGCGCACCGGCCTGGATCCGTTTTCTCGCCAGATCTACCTGGTTCCGCGCCGCTCGAAGAACAAGCAGACGCAGCAGTGGGAAACCACGTACCAGTCGCTGGTGAGCATCGACGGCTTCCGCGTCATCGCTGAGCGGTCGAACAAGTACGCCGGTCAGGTCGGCCCGTACTGGTGTGGCGATGACGGCAAGTGGGTGGATGTGTGGCTGGAGCAGCGTCCGCCCAAGGCCTGTCGTGTCGGCGTGCTGCGCTCGGACTTCCGCGAACCGCTGTGGGGCGTGGCGTTGTTCAAGAGCTACGCGCAGTGCTTCGACGACGGCAACCTGATGGGCCTGTGGGCGAAGATGCCCGACGTGATGATTGCCAAGTGCGCGGAGGCACTGGGCCTGCGCAAGGCGTTCCCCAATGACCTGTCCGGCCTCTACACCGGCGACGAGATGGCGCAGGCTGGTGTGGTTGAGGAGAAGACCGCCGAGGTGTTGGGTATTGATGCGCCACACCAGCAGTTCAACGCCGACAGCCTGCGCACCACCCGTCAGGCGGAACCGGTTCGCCAGGAGCAGCGCCGCGAGGCCCCAAAAGCCGAGGCCCGTCCGTCGGGCACTGGATCCCCGACCAGCGCCGCGACCAAGAGCAATGGTGCCTCGAACACGGCGAGTCATTCGGCGACCGCTGACCTCCCGGACCTCGATAGCGCCAAGCCCAAGGAGACGGTCACGCCGTGGTACGCCGCGGCGCAGCACGAGGTCGGCGCCAAGTGTGCGCTGGCCATGTGGAAGGAGGCCGACAACTGGCAGAGCCGGTTTGAATGCCTGCGCGACGTGGTGACGGCCTGCCGCACCATCCGCAAGGTGCTCGGCGACAAGCCGGCATCCGACCTGATCGGTAGCGTGCTGGGTAACTTCTCGTGGGATCCGGTCGGTTTGCAGTCGATCCGCAACGAACTGGTGAAGGCCAGCCAGGGCGAGGTTCCCGCCGGCAAGGGGGCCTGAGTTATGTCCGCAGTCACCATTCCCCTGAACCTGCCGCCGCAGCTGGTCGTCCTCTCCGCCGAGCTCATCGAGCGCATCGACGCGCTGGTGCATGAGAGCATGGACCTGCCCATCACGGACTTCATGTCGACCAAGCCGGCCGACGTGCTGCACAAGAAGATGCGCGCCCTGGTGAAGGAGATCGAGGCGGCGCGTAAGTCGATGACCGCGCCGCTGGACGCGATCAAGGCGCAGGCGATTGAAGCCGAGCGCATGGGCACGCAGCCGCTGCTGGGCGCGGTCGATGTCCTGGGCAAGCGCATCGCCGACGCCATCGCCAAGCACAATGCCGAACTGGAGCGCCAGCGCCTGGCGGCGATGGAGGAGCAGCGCAAGGCGCAGGAAGCGGAGAACCGCCGCGCCGAGGAAGCCCGCCGGTTGGCGCAGGAGCGCGCCGAGTTCGAGGCACCACCGGATGAACCGGTGCCCGAGGTGTCGGTGGTGGTCGAACCGCCCAAGGCCGTGCCCATGGCCTACGTGCCGCCGCCGGTGAAGTCGTCGGCAATCCGTGCGGCTACGGAATACACGCTGGAGTTCATCAACCGCGACCTGGTGCCGGCGTTCTCCGCCGCCGGCCACGAACTGCGCACCATCGACGAGAGCGCGCTGAAGAAGTTCCTGAAGGGGTTGCCCGAAGGGAAGCAGGAGATCCCCGGCGCTGTGCGCCTCATCAAAACCAGCGGCATCGCCGCGAAAGGCTGACCCATGCTTGCCATCGCCTTCGACACCGAAACCACCGGCCTGGAGCCGGGCAGTCGTGCCATCGAACTGGCCGCGCAGAAGTTCGATGCCAGCACCGGCGAGGTGGTGGATACCTTCTGCCAGTTGATCAATCCGGAAATGCCGGTCCCGCCCGACGTGCTGGCGGTGAACAAGATCAACCCCGACGACCTGGTGCACGAGCCGTTCGCGCTCAACGCGCTGGATGCCTTCCGTGGCTTCATCCACGGCGCTGAGTTCCTGGTCGCGCACCACTCTCCGTTCGACGTGGGTGTGGTGTCGTGGGACATGGCGCGGTGCGGACTGCCGTTGCCGACCATCCCCGTGGTCGACACCTGCGCGATGGCGAAGGCCATCAAGCAGACGGTGAACAACAAACTGGCCACTCTGGTGGCGACGTACCAGATCCCGCTGCTGGGCGAGGCGCACCGTGCTCTGGTCGATGCCGATGCCTGCCGGAAGTATTTCCTGAAGGCGCGCACCGTCATCCCCGCGCCGAATACCACCTGGGCACCGGACTACACGTACGTGCAGCCGGATGAACTACCGGAAACCCTGCGCGACCTGCCGGCGTGCGTCGAGTCGGGCCGCGGCTTCAGCTTCGAGTACGTCGATAAGGACGGCAACAACACCAGCCGCACCATCATCCCATACGGCTGGGCGATGCAGCGTGATGAAGTGATGTTCCACGGCCTGTGCCAACTGCGCGGCGAGCGCCGCACGTTCAAGGCGTCGGGCGTCACGCAGGCCGCGGTGAAGCCATGAGTGTGGCGATCAACCGCGTGCTGTTGGGTGGCAACCTCACCCGCGATCCCCAGGTGCGTTTCCTCGCCAATGAGCAGGCGGTGGCCAACTTCGGGTTGGCCATCAACCGCCGCTTCAAGGGCAGCGACGGCCAGATGAAGGACGAAGTGACGTTCGTGGATGTCGAGGCGTGGGGCCGCACCGCCGAGCTCGTCGGCCAGTACCTGACCAAGGGTCGCGCCTGTTTCGTCGAGGGCCGGCTGAAGCTCGACAGCTGGGAGGATAAGGACGGCCAGAAGCGCCAGAAGCTGAAGGTGGTCGCCGACAGCGTGCAGTTCCTGGACAGCGGCCAGAAGCGCGAGGGCGGCGATGCGCCAGCGCCTGCCACAGATGCACCAGCACCCGCACCGCGTCGACCAGCGCCGGTGTCCATGGGCGACGACGAACCTCCCTTCTGACCCATGTTCCCGCTCGACCCACCCCCACGCCCATACCGCGTGCCACGACCGCCACCGGAAGTGGTTACGCAACTGCGCCAGGACCTGACCGCGGCGATCATCGCGGCCAACCGTGCGAAGACCCCGCAGGAGTGGGCTGCGGCGGATGCCGAGCGCGAGCGCATCAACAAGCGACTACTGGAGATTGCCCGATGACCATCGCCGCCACCCCATACCCCCTTGTCTGGCCCCCAGGCTGGCCGCGCACCTCAGTCCGCACGTACGCCCCTTACCGCGTCGATCAGATCAGCATCGCCGAGGCGCGTAACCGCCTGTGCGATGAGCTCGACCGCCTGAAGGCGCAGCGGGTGGTGATCAGCACCAACCTGCCGTTGAACAGCCGCGGCGAGCCACGCGGCGATGTCTCCAATCCATCCGACCCTGGCGTGGCAATTTATTTCCACCGCAAAGGCGTGCAGCTTTGTTTTTCACGCGATCACTACAACAAGGTGGCGGTGAACCTCTGGAGCCTCGCCAAGGGCATCGAATACCTGCGCGGTCTGGAGCGCCACGGCGGCGCGCACCTGATGGAGCGTGCTTTCTCCGGGTTCGTTGCCGCGCTGCCGATGCCGCGGATCCGCGAGTGGCGCGAGGTGCTGGAGTGTCCGCACTGTCAGACGCTCGAAGCAGCGCGCCACGCCTACAAGCGGATGGCGATGCAGCACCACCCGGACCACGGCGGCACGGCTGACGCGATGGCCGAGGTCAACCGTGCGTGGGAGGAAGCACAGCGCGAGTTCGGGGGTCAGCCATGAGCAACACCACCCAAACCCTCGCCCTCCTCTCCAACTGTCTGCGCTCCGCCGAGGTCGCCGGCGACAGTTGCCCACACCTCTACGACGAGGCGGAAGCCCTGTGCATCGACTTGCTGGTGGAGGTCCGCCGCCTGCGTGCTGAGCGCGACCAGCGCAAGGAAGTGAAGACACGCGGGCAGATCATGGAACGCCAGGACGCCGCGGATACGCGGCCGACGTTGGAAGACCACGCGCACGTGGTGGTGGGGGAGGACTGATGCCTACCACTCTCCGCTGCCGCTGTGGCGCTCAGAAGGACAAGGGCTGGCACCTGGTCTGCGCTACCTGCTGGTCAAAGGTCCCGGCCGTTCTACAGGCCGAGGTCTACGCCGCCTACAAGGAGAAGCAGGGTTCCCCGCGGCACTACGGCGCGATCAGACAGGTATTCAAGGCCTTGGGCCCGGTGAGCGGCAAATGAGGGCCATCAGTATCCGTCAGCCCTGGGCGTGGCTCATCGTGCAAGGCCTCAAGGACATTGAGAACCGCGACTGGTCGACCACTTTCCGTGGTCGCGTACTCGTCCACGCGGGGAAGGCGAACGACCACGAGAGCTACAACGATGCGTGTGCGGTCGCATCACGGTGCGGCATCACCGCCCTGCCGATCGAGAGCTACTTCGCGCGCGGCGGTATCATCGGCTCCGTTGAAATCATCGACTGCGTGAAGTGGTCAAAGTCGCCATGGTTCTTCGGTACCTATGGGTTCGTTCTCGCCAACCCCAAGCCGCTGCCGTTCGTTCCGTTCAAAGGCTCACTCGGATTCTTCAACGTCCCCGACCACTTGGTGGCCGCATGACCACCGCCACCCTTCCCCCCGAAATCACCACCCGCCTGAGCACCACCGGCGCCACCAGCGGCTGGGTCGCTGACCGCCTTGGCTGCGGCTGGCGCAAGGCCACCAAGATCCTGCGCGCTGCCGGCGCTGCACCTGGACACGACGCGCTCTGGCGTCTGCCGGGTGCGACTCGTCCGCGGGTGCTGATGGAGTGTGGGCGGCAGTGTTTTCCCAGCGAGCGGTCGGGTGTCGCGTTTGGATCGGCGAGGGACGCATGTTGAGCCCTTCCCGTGTCATCGCCGCCAAGCTCCAACAGCGAGCCGACAACTACGAGAAAAACCGCGCCATGGGCCAGCGGTCGATGGCCAAGGGCATCGTCGGCCAGGATGTGATCATGTGGCGTCTGCGCGCCATCGGCGTGCTGATGGTCGAGCGCGTACACACGCCCTGGCGCATCGAACGCTCACGCGCCAAGCCGGGCCAGCCGTCGCGCATCATCGCCGCGTATCCGCTGGAGAAGGTCAGCGGTGACTTCCGGGGCGTGCTGCCTGGCGGCAAGTCCGTGCTGGTCGAGGTGAAGCGCGTGGCGCACCTGACGTTCGGTGAGTTCGACAAGCACCAGGTGGATGCACTCAACGAGCACGCGCAACTGGGTGGGCTTTCGCTCATCGGCTGGGTGTACGAGGGGGGCGATGCGGTGCTGGCGTGGCCGGTGCCTGGTTTCGGTCCGCGCACGTCGCTGTCGGTCGAGACGGCACGGCGGCTCAACATCACGAGGATTCGCCAGTGAAGCAGCTCCAGATCCCCGGAATCGGCGGCGGCGTGCTGCCCGGTGAATTGATCGTGGACCTGTTCGCCGGTGGCGGCGGCGCATCACTCGGGCTTGAGTCCGCCCTGGGGCGCTCGCCCGACATCGCCATCAACCACGACCCCGCAGCGATCAAAATGCATGAGGCCAACCACCCGGCCACGCATCACCGCTGCGAATCCATCTACGACGTGGATCCGCGGAAGGCGACCAACGGCCAGCCGGTCGGCGTGCTATGGGCCTCGCCCGACTGCCGGCATTTCTCCAAGGCGAAGGGATCGGCGCCGGTGTCCAAGGCGGTGCGTGGTCTCGCGTGGATGGTGCTCCGCTGGGCGGCGCTCGCCCACCCTCGGGTGATCTTCATGGAGAACGTCGAGGAGTTCATCACCTGGGGACCGGTGCGGAAAGGTAAGCCGGTGAAGCGGAAGGCCGGCCGTACCTTCGCCAAGTTCCTGGAGCAGTTGCGCGGGTTGGGCTACGTGGTCGAGCATCGCGTGCTCAAGGCCTGCGACTTCGGCGCTCCGACGATCCGCAAGCGCCTGTTCCTGGTCGCCCGCTGCGATGGCGAGGCGATCAAGTGGCCAGAGCCGACGCACGGGCCGAAGCGGGCGAAACCGTACCGCGCTGCGGCTGAGGTGATCGACTTCAGCCTGCCCTGTCCGTCCATCTTCCTGTCGCCATCGGAGGCCAAGGCGTTGGGTGTGCGTCGGCCGCTGGCTCCGGCGACGTGCCGCCGCATCGCTGCCGGGCTGGTGCGGTTCGTGCTCACCGCGGCGGATCCGTTCATCGTCCGTTGCTGCCACACCGGCGACGATGCCGGCAAGGTGAAGGAGCTGGGTGATCCGTTGTCCACCATCACCAGCAAGAATGAGCATTGTCTAGTGTCGCCAACGATGGTCCGCATGGGGCACGGCGACAAGCAATGGAACGACATCCGCGAGCCGGTGACCACGATCACAGCGCAGGGAAACCACCACGCCCTGGTGTCGGCCTTCCTGGCGAAGCACTACACACAGAAGGGTGCGCCCATGGCCGGTTCATCTATGGGTGAACCCGTCCCGACGATCACGGCCAAGGGCTGCCAGATCAACGCCGTCGCGGCGCACTTGGTAAAGTTCCGCCACGACAGCGCCGGGGCCGACCTCAAGCAACCGCTGCCGACGATCACGGGCGGCGGCAACGCTGGTGGTCGCCCTGCTGGTGCCGCGCACGCCATGGGCATCGTCGCTGCCTTCCTGGTCCACTACTACGGCACCGGCGGCCAATCGCAGGACCTGCGCGAACCGCTCGCCACCATCGTCAGCCGCGCCAGGACTGGACTCGTCACCGTTACGGTGCAGGGCCAGGAATACGCGGTGGTCGACATCGGCATGCGCATGCTGACGCCCGAAGAACTGGCAGCAGCGCAGGGCTTCCCGTCGTCCTACATCCTGACCGGCACCAAGGCCGAGAAGATCAAGCGCATTGGCAACAGTGTGTGCCCGCCAGTCGCGGCCGCGCTGGCGTCGGCGAACGTGCCCAGGCCACAGCGGGTGCGGAAGGGCGCAGCGTGATGCCCCTCCCCATCCCCCGCCTCCGCCACCTCCTGCGCGCCATCTACGACCGCATCGTCTGTGCCGTGATGGCGGCGAGGGGTGAGCGGTGATCATCATTGAGTCTCTACATCAGTCGCTGCGCCTGTCCGATGAAGCGACTGCACAGCTTCTCGCACATCATCAGGACAAGCGGAAACCACGTCCTCCGTTTGATGAATGGTATGGACCTGAAGACGTTCAACGTGCCGCCTCGGACGCACTGGAGCACCTTCCGGAATTGCTCGCTGTGGTCGATGCGGCGCGGAAGTTCGTGGCGCTCGGATACCCGGCACATGGCGACGAGGCATCCAAGGCGTGGATTGAACTGGTCAACGCGGTGTCGCCGCTGACGGCACCTGTGCCGGAGCGTGAAGTATGACCAACTGGCACACCCGCATGGGCCGCCTCACCGATCAGGCGCAGGCCGACGACCCCAAGAAGTGCGAGCACGCCGAGTGCCCGATTCAATCAGCGCCCTACCTCGCCCGCACGGATTGGGTCGGCGCTGGCCCGGTGCCATCGTCGCACACCTCGCCGCGGTTCCGCCGCTTCTGCGCCAAACACGCCGCCGCTTTCGCGTTCACCTTCAAGCTCACCTTCCCGCCCGGCATGTGGAAGGGCGACGAGATCGGCAAGGCGCCGCAGGTGTTCACCGTGCCCGAGGGCACGCCGATGGCCAGCTGCGGATCATGCCGGGAAAACGTGCGGTGGATCGAAACCGCCAATGGCAAGCGGATGCCGGTCAATCTCGACGGCACCAGTCATTTCACCACCTGCGTGAACGCGGACCAACACCGCAAGCGCAGATAACCAAGGAGCCTCACCATGGCCAAACCATCCCCGAAACCCAAACCGGCAACGTCGCCGAAAGTGAAGCGCGACCCACGCGCCACCGCCATCCACCGCGTGCTGAAGAAGCACGGCATCGGCATGGAGTTCCAGGACCTGCTGAAGGCCAGCGTGCTGCAGGGACTGAAGAAGTTCGACCCCAAGGTGGTCGACCAGTACCGCGACCTTCTCAAGGCCGACGACCGGTTCGAGTTCATCAACGGTGCCGACGCCGACGAGGTGGTGACGCTCAAGGAATGGGCGGAGGTGGCGAAGGGTGACGAGCCGCCGGCGGAGGAGGTGGAGGAGTTCAAAGAGAACCCGATGCTCGACAAGCTACTGGCCGTCCTGCCGGACAATGCGGCGGAAATCAAACTGGTCGATGCGCTGCGCGACATCTTCAACCTGCGCATGTCGAAGACCGCGCCGATGACGCTCACCGACGCAATCCAGCGCGATGGACGCATGGAGGTGGTGACGGTTGGAGTGGATCAGGTCATCCGCCGCCGTGTGAAGACCTTGGGCGAGATGGTCGCCGAGAAGGAAGCCAGCGGCGACCCCGCCAAACCCACATCCCTCGCCGCGCCCATCAGCAACGACATCGGCAACGCCAAGACCGGCGACCGCGTGGTGGATGAGAAGCACGGCGAAGGCACTGTCACGGACCACACGGACCTGACGCTCACGGTCGCATTCGACAAGGACAACGAACCCAGTCGCACGTTCAACATCGCACAGGCGCGGCAGTTCATGCGTCTCGCCGTCGACCCCACCGCGGTGAAGCCCATCGGCGAGGTGTCCGAGGTCGGCCGCACCATCACCGAGGAGGAGCGCCAGGCCAATTTCCACAAGGCCCTGGTGCAGCACGCCGAGGCGGGCAAGGAAATCGCGCGCATGCACGCGGCGGAGAAGGCGACGGAGGCCGAGCAGTCCGAGGTACTGAAGGCCACCCGCAAGCGCATCGAGGACCTGGAGGCCCGTGCGATGAAGCACGCCGCTGCCATGCCCACGCTGGAAATGGCCTGCCAGCGGGAAATCGCGTTCGACGTGGAGGGGGACGGCAAGACGTCGACCGCACCGGCGCCGGTGGTCGGCGAAGGCTTTCATCCGCTGCCGGTCGATCAGGTGCGCGGTCTCGCGCAGGTCGGCCTGACGCTCGACAAGCTGCATCAGCACCTGGTCGAGACGTTCGACCCCGGGAAGAAGTCAAAGAACGTCGGCAAGCTCGCCGTCGAGGTGGCCGGCGCGGTCTACATGGTCCGCGACCACTCGCCGGACAAGACCCGCTGGTTCCTGCAACCGCTGGTCGACCTGGATACGTGGGAGGAACTGTACCAGGAAGCACACGGCAAGCCGGTGGCGAACTGGGACGAGCACGCGGAAGGGCGCGAGAATCGCACGGCCGGCGGCGCCGACTGCGGCCGGACGGTGAAGATCGGGCGCAAGACGCTGGTCCTCGCGCCTGAGAGCGCCGGCCTGGTCATCGTGGCGACCAAGGAGGCGGTGGACGCCTACCTGGGACGCACGAAGGCCGCGGAGCCGGATGCGCGGTCGAAGGCTGCCGGCGACACGCCCGAGCCGGACGAGAGCAGCGAGGATGACGAGGGCGCCGAGGAGTGACGTGTGCACCTGCCCCGGAGGCCTCCGCTCCGGGGATGGTCCACCCGCCAACCACAGGAAGGCAATCATGGCCACGGCCAACACCATCACCAAGGCGCACATCGAGCAGTTGCTGGAGCAGTCCACGTTGATCGACACCAAGATCGGTCACAAGACCACACTGGTCTGCGTGATCCTCCCCAGCGGTTTCGAGGTCATCGAATCATCGGGATGCGTCGATCCATTGAACTACAACCACGAACTGGGCGTCAGGATCTGCATGGAGCGGATCACGAATCGGCTGTGGGCGCTGGAGGGCTACCGCTTGCAGTGCACCTTGCATGCCCGGGAAGCGCGCATCGCCCGTGCGGCGCATGAGGTCAATCGGGCGTACTGCGCCTCCCTGGGCGACTACTCGCAAAAGGTGTGGGAGGACGCGCCACAGTGGCAGCGCGACAGCGCCATTGCTGGTGTGCGCTTTCATCTCGCCAACCCGGATGCCTCACCCAGCGCCAGCCATGAGAACTGGCTGAAGGACAAGTTGGCGCAGGGGTGGAAGTGGGGCCCGGTGAAGGATCCCGAGAAGAAGGAACACCCGTGCATGGTGGAGTTCACCGAGCTCCCGCCAGCACAGCAGGCCAAGGATCACCTGTTCCGCTCCGTTGTGCACCAGATGGCGGCCACGGTCTGACGGTGAACGCACGGCGGCATCCCCGCCGTGTCTCCACCGCCAACCAAAGGCACCGCATGACCCCCGAACAACAATCCACCTTCCGCCGGAATGAAGACCGCAAGGCCTACACCACCGCCGTCGCCATCCAGATGGCCGGCGCGATCGCCGCCCACGCGGACCTCACGACCCCCCCTGAAGTCATCGCCAAGCGCGCCTGGGACATCGCCGACGCGGTGGCCGCTGAGCGCGAAGCACGCGGCTGCACGCCGTCCATCTGACACAAGAAATCCGGCCAATTTATACAGCGGATCCATTCACCGCCTCACCTCTCAGGACCCCATGCGCGAGCAATTCATGGTTTCCATCGGCTTCCTGACCAAGGACGCCATCACCGCCAGCGACCAAGCCCTTGGGGCATGGCTGCGCCTGTGCGCGTACAGTTCACCGCGGTTACTGGGGGGTGTGCTCACCGGTGCCAAGGGCTGGGACACCGCCACCTGGTCGCGGGTGGTGGGCATGCCGCGGCGCACCATCGATGCGGTGGTGTCCGCCGGCCTCGCCGAATGGCGCGGTGACGACCTCGCGCTGAACGGCTACGACCTGCACGGCGAGGTGGTCTGGAAGAAGAAATCCCAGGGCGGTCAGGCCGGCAACCAGCGCCGGTGGAGCACTCCCAGTCCTGATCCCTCTCCCGGTCGGACTCCTGAATCAGAGTCATCATCGGACTCCGATGGCACTCCTGATCGGACTCCGAATCGGCGTAGCGTAGCGTTGCGTAGCGATAGCGATGCGTCACCCGTCGCCGGTGGTACGGACGACCCCACGCCGAACGACGGCGACGACCGCACGCTGAGATTCATCCGATCCCTTGGCGGATACCTCGACTTCCGCGACGAGAACAAGCGCCCTGACTGGCTGCGCGACACCGCCGGCCTGACCCTTGAGCAGATCCGCGAGGTATTCGAGTGGGGCCGCGGTCACGGCACGGTGATCACGCTCCCAGGCCGTGGTCCAGGGTACTTCGGCGGCGTGCGTGAGCACATGCGCGAGGCAGCGAAGAAGGCCCGCACCGCCGCGCTTGTGGCGGCTGAGCGTGCCGCCCGCGCTGCCGCCGAGAGCACCGAGAAGACCAAGCGCGAGCAGCAGGCCGAGGCCAGCGCCAGGGAGTGGCGTGCGATCGTCGGCGGGATCTTGGCGGTCTACGATGAGGACCCCACCCGCTGGGTGGATGCACTCACCGAACCGCAGGCGGCGGCGATCGCCACCATGCGCACCGCGTACAACGCCAAGAAGCCGTTAGGCGTGCTGGTGGTGCGCTACCAGGACGCGCTGCCAACTGAACTGATGAACCAGGGCCGGGCGCGGGGACGCGAACTGGCGGAGACGAGCGAAGGAGCGACGGCATGAGCCATCAATGGATCAAGGAAACTGAGCGCGCAGTGAAGTTCCGCCTGGATGAAATCGCCGGTTACTTCAAGGACACCGCACGCACCACCTGCCTGGTGCGTCACGTCGGAAACGACGATGGGTCCATGGATTTCATCGTCACCAGTGACGACTGGCCGCAGGTACTGGCGATGGTGTTCCGCCGCTTGACCCCGGAGGAGTTGGCCGCGGTGGTGGAGCGTGCCTGTGCCGCCCATGCCCAGTCTGACGACTGCCCGGCTCCGCCCGGCCACAACTGGAAGGCGCAGCAATCGACGCTGTCGAAGCGGGAACTGGACCACATCCGGGCGATGATGCTGCGGGCGATCAAGGCGGGGATGACGCCGTGAGCCTGCGCTGTGAGTCCTGCGGCGCTCCTCTACACGAATGGGAAATGCCATTCTCCCTGTGCGATAACTGCCATGCGAACCCAGAGCCAACGGATGACGAGGAGGAAGATAGCTCCGACTTCGACGCGAATGATGGAACCGAGGGAGGTAAGTAAGCCATGACCGACCACCTCCGATCCCTCGCCGTCCAAGCCTGGAAGCGCGTCACCGAACTGGGCCACGATCCCGTCGAATCGATCCACCGCGCCCTGCTGCACGCCACCACCGGCACGGAACTGCCGGCATGGGCGGCCGCGCTCTACCCCACCGAGCGCGCGGTGGTGCTGGTGCTCATGGCTGGCCGACTGCCGCTGCGCACGATCGCCAAGGAGTTGGGCACCACCAACCGCGCCGCCTGCCTGCGCCTGCGACGGCTGAGGAAGCGCGGACTGGTCCAGCGCGACGGCCACGGCACCTACCACTTGGCGTCCTGGACGCCCAGTGTGCAGGTGAACGACAAGGTGGCCGGTGCTCCCATGGGTCGACCGATCACCAACCTGTCGGCGAAGGCTGCACGGTGGCGTGAGCGGTATCGTCAACGGAAGGGCACGCGCTGTGCCTGACCACATCCCCATCCCACCGGTCGATGCCACACACGAGCAGTTGACCACCTACCGCATCCACGTGAACACCGAGCGGGTGTCTGTCGCGCTGGAGATGGGCGACATCGAGCGCGCCAGCTACTACGCCGACCGCGTGCTGGTGCTGGTGGGGAAGGCGATCACTGAGGAGCCGAAGCCATGACCCGCATCCGTGACCGAGGCAGAAGGAAGGGCCCCAGCCATGGAGGGCCACGCGCTGAGCCGGTGTTGTACCTGTCGGACGGCACGTGCGTGAAGCCGTACCCCACCGGAGTGTACTTCATCCCGCCGGGGACCTACACGGCACCACTGGTGCTGGATTTACCGTACCGCAAGGGTCGGAGCTTCAGTGTGGAGCGCCAGTGAACCACTACATCCCCAAACGCCTGCGCCTCAACCACGCCAAGCGCCGCCAGCAAATCCGGAAGCACGTGCGCCACATCGGGCGGAGCATCGACTTCCCCGGGCTCGACGGCCTGACCTCCACCGCCGACATCGAGGTGCGCGTGAAGCGCCGCCGGCGGTGGACCAAGGAGCACGATCGCCGGTATGTAAAGCGGTACCCCAGCGTGACGGGAACCATCGGCGGACGGTCACGGGCCCGCGTCTACGGCTGGGATCCAGCGAAGGCTGGCGAGGATCGGACGGTGTACCCGCTCCACCTTGGCAGCGGCGTCATGGTTGGGCCACGCGCACACAGGGCGTTGCTCGACTACTTCGAGAAGAAGGACGGGATGGCCGTGCCGCGGAAAGAAGCCATCACAACACCTGCTGGCAGCCTGTTCAGTATGCCACTCATCTTGATGAACGACCCGATTTTCGACCTCCTGGACCAAGATCACAGCGGACTGTTGATCGCAGACCATCGCACCATCGCGCTTCCAATGATCATCACGGACCCGTACCCCAAACGGCACCACCCACGTGGCTGAATCCCTCCGCACCATCCTTGTCCGCCTCACCACCTTCGCCTGCGCATGGACAGCCGAGGAAGTGGTGGCCCTGTCCGAGGTCAGCCTGTCCGGCGTGCGCCGCTACCTGACCAACCTGGTGCATCTCGACGTTCTGACGCTCACCGGCACCGAGTACCGCGCCGGGCCGCAGGCCCGCGCCTGGCGCGAGCTCGCCCGCAAGCACAAGGGACCATCGACCTACGGAAACAGCGCCCGCTACCGCGCACAGCGCACGGTGTGGGATGGACTGCGACAACGCGACTGGGACGTGAAGCGCAAGGCCTCGTGCAACCAGCCTGACCCGCTCCTGACATCCCGGATCGGGACAGATGTGGACAACCGCGGTCACGAACGGCCATTAGGGCCAGAAGGGACAGGGGTGAGCATCATGGGGGCTGATATGAGCGTCGAAGCCGTCGCCGAGAGCCTTGGGGTGTCCGCCAAAACCGTGCGCCGAGAGATAGAACGCGGGAAAATCCGTGCATTTCGTGTCGGACTGCGGTGCCTGCGTATCTCACAGAACGAGGTCGACCGCTACCGCACGGCGTGCATGGCCACTGTTCCAACCGCTCCGGTCAAGGGCTGAAGACATGCCGATGAGCACCAAACAAGCAGAGCACGTCTACAACTTCGCCGTGGAAATGGCGGAGGCTGGCTGCTCACAGGGTCAAATCGCCTTCAGTCTGCAGGAGTACGCGAACAAGCAGCGCCTACCGCTGACTATCGGCGGCAAAGAGTGGGTGGTGTGGCTCGCTGGCCTTGCTGTTGACCAGGCCGCCAGAAACACCGTGTTGAGGGCCTGACGCATGGCCCGGCGCGAAAAACCGCGCATCTACTCGCACGCCGAGATGGTGGCGTTGGCGCAGAAGGCCGAATTGGAAGTCATCTACGAGCGCACCAAGCTGGAGATTCAGGAGAACCAGAACCGCCACCACGTCCGCCGTGACGTGCTCGATCGTCTGCGCACCACCGCCGCGGTGACGGTGCAGGACCTGCTGGAACGTGATCCGGTGCACAAGGGCCAGGTCAAACTGAAGGACCTCACCAAGGTGCCCGAGCACGTCGCCCGGTTGGTGAAGAAGCTCAAGGTGACCACCACCAGCAAGCCCGGCGGCGACCAGGTGCAGGTGGTCGAGGTCGACCTTGCGCACCACCTGGAATACGACGCGCTGCTGGGCAAGTACACCGGCCTGCTGTCCGACAAGCACTTGCACCTACACGCCAACGCACCGCAACCACCAGAACCCGGGCAGCCTGCGCCTGAGAAGCTGGCCGACCTGTCGCCGGATCGGCTCAAGGCCGAGCGCGCACGCCTCGAGAAAGAGGTGGAGGCGTTGGAGGTGCGGGACACGCCACCAGAGGAGAACGAGAAGTCATGACCGAACGCATCCCCACCATCAGCCGCGAAGGCTGGTACGACGCCCACAGCCGGTGCCCCACGTGCAACCTGGCGGTGTCGCTCACCATGCTGCCAGTGCTGCCTGAGGAAGGCCAGCCGTTCCGTGATGATGTCAACACCGCCACCTGTGGCAGCCATGACGGGTGCGGGTGGTCGGGCCCGGTCGCCGAATGCGTGCCGCGCGCGCTGCTGCCCATCAGTCGGCAGAGCAAGCGCGCCATGATTGCCACCGTCCGCGCCGCCAACGTGTGCCTGTGCATGCAGTCCAAGGACGGCGTGGTGAAGGCCGTCGAGGCCCTGGTGCGGCTGTCGGAGCCGGACCTACGCCATGCACTGGTGTGGTTGGGTGGGCTGGAGCCGGTGAAGTGTGAAATCACGCTGGAGAACGTGGACAAGCTGGTGGCGCTGGCGGAAAGCGTGCTGCGCAACCGGCCGATCGTGGAGGAACGGCATCAGCAGGCGATTGCGTCGGCGAAGGAAGCGAAGGCCAAGGCGCAGGTGGAGAACTGATGCTGTCGTTCAACCTCGCCCTGTTCGATCCACCTCAGGGGCGAGTGCTCTGTGATGGCCGTTTGACCTGGATCCCCAACGGCTGGGGTGTGCGCTATGGCGGTCGAGCGCTGCTGTTCTGCACCACCAGGGGCGGAACTTTCCAGGCGTTTCCATTCCATCACCCGCAGTACCGGCCGGATCGGCAGGGGGATTGAGTATGCTTCTGCTGATGTGCAGCCATCAATTCCTGGTCCGCTACCTTGGGAGCCTTGGGCTCACTGATGGATCCGTTGAGCAGGCGCGCCAGTACGTCCGAGATAACCCGCGCTTCACGGTATATCCAGGTGGCGGGGTGGATGTGTACGCGGGTATCGATCCGGGCGATAAAACCGAGCTTCACACCGAGTCCTGACAACCGCCCACCACTGACGCCGCACCCTGCGCGGCATGGTGCTCATCGTCGACCAGCGCAGCGAGCTCGCCCGCGTCCGTCGCCATGAAAAAATGTTCGAACTGGCCAGGATCAGCCTGGCGTGGTTTGTGCGCTACCGGTTCGAGGCCGAGGGCAGGCCGCTGCTGTGGAACTGGCACCTGGACCTGGTCTGTGAGCACCTGGAAGCGGTCACCAACCGCCAACTGCTGCGCCTGCTGATCAACGTGCCGCCGCGATCACTGAAGACTGAGATCGTCGCCGAGTCCTGGCCGGCGTGGATGATCGGACGCGACAACTCCCCGCGTTCGTCCGTGGTGTCGTCCTCCTACTCCACCAGCCTCGCCGCCCGCGCCAGCTTCCGCACCCTGGCCATGATGCACCGACCCTGGTACCAGCACCTGTTCCCCGGGATCGAGTGGGTGAAGAAGACCGCGGTGGAGTGGGAAACCGCCACCGGGTGCTCGCGTGTGGCCGCTGGTTCGGGCGGTACGATCACCGGCAAGGGTGGTGATCACCTGGTGGGCGACGACCTGCTGAAGCCGCAGGACGCCAACAGCGAGATTGAGCGGGAGAAGGTCAACGACTGGCTGGGCGAGACCTTCCATTCCCGCCTGAACGATCCCAAGACCGGCACCAAGACGATCATCGGCCAGCGCCTGCACGAACGCGATGTGTTCGGCTACCTGCTGGAGCAGATGCAGAACCAGGAAGCCGAGCAGTGGACGCACCTGTGCCTGCCGTGTGAGAACATCGACCACCGGCCGAAGGTCTACGCGTTCGGCGGGTTCCGGTACATCCGCCGGGCCAATGAACTACTGCACCCGGCGCGGTTCGGCCCGCAGCAGGTGGCGCACGCCAAGACCGCGATGCGCGTGAACTACGAGGGCCAGTACAACCAGCGACCGCAGAAGATGGCCGGCGGCAGGCTGCAACCCTCGCGCCTGGTGCGCGTGGAGAAGACCCCGCAGCAGATGATCACCGACTGGGGTCTGGTGCCTCACATCTGGATCGACCTCGCCACCAAGGAGAAGGAATCGGGCAAGGACAACCCGGACTTCAGCGTGATTCAGGTGTGGGCCAAGGATCAGCTACACCGGCGCATCCTGCTGCACGTCTGGCGCGAGCAGTGCCCGGTGAACCGCATGGCCGAGGCCATCATCGACGTGCGCAAGACCTACTGCCAGACGGGCATCGTGCGGGGTGAGAAGATCGGCCTGCAACACGCATTCCGCCCGATGATGATGGCCATCTGCCAGCTGCGAAAGCTGCCCATGGTGCCCATCCTGGACTGCGCCATGTCGGCGACCACCGATCCGCAAGCCAAGGTCGCGCCCTTCGAGGGTGTGCTGAATGCCGGCATCGTGGTGGTGCCCAAGGACGCCACCTGGTTGCCGGACTTCGAGGCGGAAATGCGCAGCTGGCCCAAGGGTGCGAAGGATGACCAGATGGTGACGGCGGGGTACGCCAACCACGACCTGGACGTGCACGTGGCCGGCGAGGTGCCGCCGAGCCACCCCGAGGTGCCGCCCGACATGATCACCGGCGAGATGCTGGCGCAGGCCCGGGCGACCACCCGGAAGCTCAAAGGCGAGGAGCTCAAGCCTGGGGCGTGGTCTATCTCCTGACATCGCACCCGGCGACGGCGCGCAGGGTGGCCACCACACCAGGGCCAACGCGCCCGCAAACCAGCACACCGCTGGAGAAACTGGAAACTCGTCATGTCGGCATCACTCGTCACCATCCTGGATCAGGCCCGCGTCACCGGCGGCGCCAGTGCCTCCACCAAGCCCGTGCTCGTCGGTCGCTTCAACGGCGACGGCAGCGAACGCGTCGGCCCTGGCCGCAAGGTCAAGCTCGTCGTCAACCGTGACCGCGACGGCACCAGCGGTGCGCTGGACGGCACGATCATCGTGTACGGTGCGCTCCTGCCGCACCCCGAGTCGGGCAACAGCGGCATGCAGAAGATGATCGGCAGCGACGGCGCGACCGGTCGCACGGTGTTCACCACGGCGCTCGCCTACGCGGCCTTCTCGAACTACAACTGGATCGTGCTGGTCAACGGCGCGGTCATCGAGCAGGGTGCCGGCGCTGGCAAGTTCCAGGTGACGGATTCGGGCGGCTTCGGCGTGATCACCTTCGGCACCGCCCTGGCCGTCAACGACACCGTGGAAATCTTCAAGGTGACCCCGGTCGAACTGCTGGCCAGCGGCGCGCACCCGTTCAACCGCTCGGTCATCGACGGCAAGAACGTGTACTGGGTCGCCTACACCGTGGCGTCGACCAACCTGGCCAAGACCCGCGTGGATCTCGAACCGGCCGTGGTGTCCTGATCCGTGTTGCTGGCGCCCACCGCACCAGCAACGCCCGTCGCTCCCCAGGGGCAGCCGCCCACACCGGCCGCCCCTGGGGTCGTCGTTTCGTCAGCCATGCAGGCACAGGTGACGCCACAGCGTCCGCCGCGTCCGGTGGCCGACGTGAAGACCGTCGACTGGACGGCCAACTGGTGGCAGGAGACGGACAACCAGCCGCACATTGACCTGGGCATCAAGGCGCATGAGTGCTGCCAGCAGATCCTGCACCCGGCGTGGTACGATGAGAAGGACCCGTTCAAGGGTCGCGCACTGGACCAGCAGAAGTCACGCCGCGACAAGCGCGAGGTTCGCACACCGCTGGTGTTCCTGAACAACCAGCAGAACACGGCGCAGGCGGTTCCCGACACGCACGACGTGAAGTGGAAGCCCGACGAGTTCGCCCGCCCTGAGCGGTTGGGTACTGATCCGTCCACCGACCACTTCGCCAAGTCCATCCGCAGCGTGGTGAAGAAGTACCTGCGGGAAATCTACATTCAGGACACGCTGGAAGCCTGCGTACAGGACGCGCACAACTTCCCGGCCGCGGTGTTGAAGGTGCACTTCGAACGCGAGCTTGAACGCGAGCCGCTGAAGGGGGGCGTGGAGCAGGACGGCCAGGACAACCTGGCGCGCATCCAGCAGTTGAGCGAGGACATCGCCCGCGGCATCATCCCCAAGGATGACCGGCGCGTGGTCGAGTTACAGGACCTGCTGGCTGGTATCGGCGAAAAGGGCGAGATCGACGTTCGGGAAGGTCTGGTGGTGCAGAACCTGGACATGCGCCAGATCCGGTTCCCGAAGCTGCCGAACCTGGAAAGCATCTACTCCTCGCCGTGGATCAGCCACGAAGACCCGAAGGCCAAGCGCAAACTGCGCGCGTTGTTCCCCTACAAAGTGACCAAGGCCGACGAGAACGGCAATCCGATCGAGTGGGAAGGGATTCACCCTGAGGACCTGGAAGCGGCCACGCCATGCGCCGGCAAGCGTGCGGATACGCTGCGCCAGAGCCGCGACCTGCCGACCAACCAGCGCTTCACGTCGAACAATCCCAACGGCAACCGCACGGCAGCCGACGAGAACGTGGAGCTGCTGACGCGTGAGGTGTGGGATCGCGAGTCGGGCTACGTGTACGTGTTCGTTGAGGGTGTGCCGTACCCGGCGGCGAAGTGGAAGCCCACGCGCACGCCCGAGCAGTGGTATCCGTTCATCTTCCTGGTGCTCAACCGTGTGTTTGGCCAGGTGCTGGGCATCGCCGACAGCGAACTGCAGGGCGACACGCAGGCGCGGATCCACATGAAGGAAACCGACCTGGAGAACGCGCGTCTCAAGGGTCAGCCGACCGGCATCATCAATTCGAGCATGATGGATCAGAAGGTATCCAATAAGGTGATCGAATGGCAGCCGTACACGTGGACGCCCATGGCGCTGGGCGCGAACAAGGACGCCCTGGATTCGATGATCAAGACCTTCGAGTTCCGCGTGGAACCGTTGATGTTCGACACCGGCGGCGACTACGTGGCGTTGCAGAAGACTGCCAGTCTGCCGCAGCAGGCGCTGGGCGGTACCGGTGGGCCGAACGCTCCCGAGTTCGCCAAGGAAGTGGAGGTGGCTGCTGCTGGTGCGCAGATCAGCAACAGCTTCCGCGGTTCGCGCATCCGCCGGTTCCTGGAACGGTTCTATGACCTGGTGGCGCAGATCCTGCTGCAAGAGCTCGACCAGGACGCGGCGCTGGCGGTGGATCCGACCGCGCTGTGGCCGCAGTTCTACGGCGACCAGGAGGCGGACGCCGCTTACAAGCAGGTGCAGGCGGAGGTCCGTGCCGAGGTCGTGCATACCGTCATCCGCGAGGTTGCGCCCATCGATCCGATGACCGGTATGCCGAACCTGGGAGCGATCGATCCCATGGCCGTGAAGCGGCGCACCGCCGAGATCAGCCAGCCAATCATCGAGGAACGCTGTGTGCAGCGGTTTGGTCTACCGCGCCCGCTCTCGCGCAAGTCGCTGTACAGCCAACTGTGCGTGCACGTGGTGGTGGTGCCCGATGGCGAACTGGACCGGCGCAACCGGTTGCGTGCGTTCATGGGCGGTCTGGAAGCTACCGCCGCGATCATGGAGGCCAGCGAACGTGTCGGCGTGGTGCCGAACCTCGACCCCATCCTGCGCGTGGTCGCTCACTTGGGCGGCGGTGACGAGGACATGGCTCAAGAGATGTTCGATGTCGACCCGAACCATGCCGCCATGCAACTCATCCAGGGCGTGCAGAAGGGCGGCACGCTCACCCCTGAGACCATCGCCGCACTGGGCCAGTTGGCCGCGCAGTACGCGATGGCGAACCCGAACCCGAACCCACAGGCAGGAGCAACGCCAGCACCCGCTGGCAAGCCAGCACCTGCCCCCATGCCTGCGCCATCACCAGCGCCGGCACCCGCAGGAGCACCAGCCCCATGAACAACATCCAGCCCACCGTGGGCCGCATCGTCCACGTCACTGTCACCGGCCAGAGCGGGCCTGTCATCGTTCCGGCGATCGTCACGCACGTGCACAGCCTGGTGTGCATCAGCGTGGTCGCGCTGTCGGCCTTCACGCTCGAAGGCTTCCACGCCGGCGGCACGCGTCCGATGACCTCCATCGAGTACGACGAGGATCCCACCAAGGTTGGCTCCTGGCGCTGGATGGAGTACCAGAAGGGGCAGGCGCAGAAGACCGACCAGATCGGCAGCACGATCCTTCCACGTGTTGAGGCGCTGGAAAAGGCGATGGCGGCGAAGGCCGACACCCAGCGCATCGCCAAGCCCAAGGTCGCAGCGAAGGCGAAGGCCAAGCCGCGCAAGCGCTGATCTCCATCAACCAATCACAAGGAGGACTCCCCATGCTGGGACGCCACATCACTCTATCGGCCATCATCCATGAACTGATGGCCAGTCTCTACCTGCGCTTCGCCGCAATGATCATGGTCACCGTCATGGCTCTGGCAGCGACCAACGACAAGACGGCGCCGGATCCGCTGCCGGTCTGCGCTCAGGTCGATTCCATCGGCATCGACGGCATGGCGCCGATGGCTGTCCAGCCACGCGCACCGCCCGTCATCTGATCGCGTCCATAGAACGCTGGGAGACCCAGCGGCAAGACTCGGGGTGTGTTGCCCCGCGGCCTCCATGAACAGACGCACGACGCACCCCAGGTTCCGGCCTGGGGTGCGTCGTTTCCTGGCTCTCAAAATGGGCACGTGCCCATTTCATCGCAAGAAAGTGTAGTTTTTACGGCTATTTCACGGGTTTCATTCTTTGGGCACCTTTGAGGCACGTGCCCATTTTATTGAGGCACATGGCATCCTGACATCCGATCCGGCCGCCGCTCGCACGGTTCGCGGCCATGAACACACCGAGCGAGAGCACCAGCGCCACGCTGGAGGACTTGCCAGCAAACGCGCAGCCGGATCAGCAGATCCCACAGGGCGACAAGCCCGAGGGTAACGCCGAACCAGCAGCGCCCGCGCCCGAGACCAAAGCACCCGACGACAAGGCCACCCCTCCGCCGAAAGCGGAGACCCCTGTCGACGGCAAGGCCAAGCCCTCAGACGCACCCGCAGACGACCCCGAAAAGGCAGCCATCGAGCGCCTTCGCAGCGATGCCCCCAAGGCTGAGCCAGCGAAGAAGCCCGACGCCCAACCGACCGCCAAGGCCGGGGAAGCGAAGCAACCAACCGGGAACGCCGCGGAACCGAAACCCGAGGACGGAAAGCCCACCACCACCGCCGCCGCCGGCGAGGGTGAGGACGATCCGCTGAAGGATTGGACCGAGCAGGAACGCAAGCACACCAAGGGCACGATCAAGGCGAAGTTCCGCGACCTCCACCACAAGGTCCAAGAACTCGCGCCGGACGCCGAAGCTGGCCGGGCATGGAACGAAGTCATCCATGCGGAGAAGATCCGCGAGGATGTCGAAGTCCTGACCGACAAGCAGCTGGCGTGGTCACTCAAGAGCCAGGCGGCAGCCATCCGCGCCGTCCAGGCCGTCCAGCAAGGGCGCACGCCCACGCAGGCGGACATGGACATCCTCAACCGTCTCCGTCAGGGGATTGCTGAGGTCGACCGAGCGATCGGTTATCGCGGTCAGCCCACCGACCCCGCAGCCATCGGCGAGGCCTTCACTGGCCCCATCCCCGATGACCTGAAGGAGGCGGGCGAAATCGCCGGGCTCAGCCAGGCCGAGATCAAGGTGCTCGCCGCGCTACGCGCCGCCCCCCGGGCGAAGCAGCAGCCGGCCGCACCCGCACCCAGTGCTCCCGTTCCACAAGCGACACCAGCACCGCAGCAGCAGCGAGCGACCGAGCACCAGCAGGTCGCGCAGCAATCGCCAGCGGAGGCGCTGTACGCACGCAAGTCCAACGCAGCGATCGCTGAGGTCTGTGGTGACCCGCAGAAAGCGCGGGCCTACTTCGACCTGCACATTGCTCCCGTCATCGAAGCGAACCTTCGCCGCGACTACCCAGGCCGCGATCCCGCGCAGTTGTTCGTGAAATTCGGTCCCGCCGAGCGCCACCAGTTGGTCGTGGATGCCGTGCAAGCGCACGTCGCGGCGAAGGCCGCATCCCAAACCACCCACCAATCGCAGCCCGCAGGACGAGCCCCCATGCGGTCGGGCGGCGGCGGCACCGGACCCGGTGCGCCAGTCGATCCGGAGCAGGCAGCGATCGCGCGACTACGCAGCGACTGACGTAGCCGCCAACGCCTGAAAGGGCACCACCATGGCTTCCGGCACCACCTCACTCACCACCGAAGAACTGGACGTCCTCACGCAGGCCGTCCTCAGCAAGAAGATCGCCGAACGCGGCGCGAACGCGCTCGACCAGATCGGCTGTCCGTCCGTCGACTTCCTCATGGGGAAGGCGAAGGAGATGGGCACGCCCACCAACGATGGCTTCCGCTTCTACGTCCACGGACGTCGCGGCCAGCGCATCCAGTGGTGGGACGGCGCGGACATCCTCACCTTCGAGAACCGCCACACCCTGACCGACATGCAGTTCGATGTGGGCCGTGGCCACATGGGATACGAGATCCTGTACCAGTTCCTGGAGCGAGCGGGCATCCGCATCGACTACAAGAAGGGGATCCGCGAGAAGGGCGCCGCGCCTGCGGCCACGCTCGAAGTGGCGATGAACGTGCTGAAGCTGCACCTCGATCAGGTCATTTACGACTGGAAGATCGACTACGCCCGTCGCGTGTGGCGTGCGAACAGTGATCAGGCGAAGTGCTTCGCCGGTGCGGACAGCCTGCTGTCGGCCAGCACCAACAGCACGGGCACCATCGGTGGTCGCAACCGCAGCAACCCGCTGTTCCGCCACCAACTGGTGACCGGCATCAGCAAATCGAACTTCATGCTGAAGTTCTTCCAGGGTGTGCGTGCTGCCAACCGCAAGGCGCAGAAGGGCAAGATCAACTACTACGCCTGCGGCGATGCGATGTACGACATCCTGGTCGACCTCCTGAGCGGAACCGACACCGTGGCCGGCAAGGTCGATTACAAGCAGGCGCACGACAAGGCGCTGGCGCAGGGCGAGAAGTACAACGTCGCCCTGCCCCAGGACTGCTTCATGTACGATGGTGCGATGATCGTGAACGAGCCCCTGTTCGAGGAGCTCGACGTGGAAGAGCCGAGCGCCAGCCCGACGTGGGGCAAGCGGCTGTACGGCCTGAACACCAACCACTTCGGCGTCGTGCCGGTGATGGACATGGACAAGGTGTCGCACGGCATGCCCTACAACCAGCGCCTCGAGCGTTGGTCGTTGCACGGTGAATACACCGAGTGGTGCAACCAGCCCGGCACCCAGCTGGTGTGCGTCGCGGCCTGATCCGTCTGCCAACTGATCGCAGCGTCCCCCACCTTGGCTTCGGCCAGGGTGGGGTTTGGCGTCGAATACCACCCCCAACCAAGGATCGGGACAGCCATGCGCTCCAACGATGCCAGCAACCACACCTTCAACCATGAAGCCGAAAAAGGCTTCGCTGTCGGCCTGGTCGATCAGGGCTCACAGAAGATCGTCGCCGTGGCGGTCTCCATCAACTTCAACCTGAAGGACGGACAGAAGGAGCGCGGGCATGGCATGGTGCTGCATGAGGTGCCGCTGATGCGGCGCATGCACCCGGGTGGCGTGGTCGATGTGCTGCCCTACTGGCCGCCTGGTGTCGAGCGCACGCGCAAGCTCACCCAGGAGGCACTGAAGAACGAACTGGAGCGCCTGGGGCGCGCGTACGGGTCGAAGCGTCCGGGTCAGACCGCGAGCCTGCTGCAGGAGGTCTACGGATCGACCGAGAGTGAACAGCTGCTGAACCTGCACGCGAAGATGGCCAAGGTCGCCGCCGGCTGGCGCGCACTGGAGCAGACGGGGGCGGCGCGCCTGGCGACCAAGTACCCCGGCCGCGACATCCACCCGTTGGAGTTCCAGGGCCTGTTGTCGGAGGTGATCACTGCCGACGAGATCGAGGAACTGGTGGCGATCATCGAACCACAACGCAAGGACCTGGCGGAAATCGACCTCCCCGAGCTTGATCTGTCGAAGTCTTCCCCCATCGCTCCCGGCGAGCAGGGTGGGCGCATCACCAGCGGATCGGCGCTGGGCAGTATGACCGACGAGGGTGGCGACGGTGACGACACCGACCCCGT
>JACCDR010702696.1_pt1 | contig 48458 bp, 65 predicted proteins | sample 7446431 | NCBI WGS metagenome assembly JACCDR01 (sample SAMN15323443, study PRJNA562643) | freshwater metagenome | isolation source: river surface water | place: USA:Blue River Watershed | collected 2017-08-17 | reverse complement strand
GGCATGATCCTGGCGTTCAGGTTCGAGACCACCGGCAGCATGGCCTCGAGCAGCCCTTGCGAGAGAAAATGATCCCACTCGGCGCGCGTGGCGCCGTACTGTGTCAACGACATGTAGGTCCTATCGTATCAGGGGTTTTGGGTAAGCCAGTGCGGGACAGTGCGGTAATGGCATCCAATGTGGGCTTGTACTTGCTCGGCATTTTTCGTTGCCGCAATAGAGTATGGTCATAGGACTTCCCTTATCGGCGCATCAATGCAATACCCCGCATCTATCCGCCATTCGTATAGTCCGCCGTAGCAAAACGGCTCGTCAGGAGTGGGGGCGTATTTGCACGCGCACAATGCAAGGATGTGCAAAAGGCTTCGGCGTAGTGGGTCGGCAAGCAAAGCCATCACTTCCCCCCTATCGCAATGACCGCCCGAGCAATCGCTTCCTCAAGCGTGTCGGCATACGATTTGTATGACCAGAACTGACCATTCGGCGCAAAGAAATACCACTTGCGTTCGTCTATGCTGTGGTCCGGTTCGCACCCATGCTCTTTCATCAACCACACCAGCAGCGGCATGGCGACATGGGGCGAACGGTAGTCGAATACGCTCCATCCTTTTTCGTTAATCACGGCAACCTCAAACGGTTGGCCGCTGCCAGCGCCGTAAACAATGCAGCGCGGCCCAAAGATTGCGGGGTCAGTAAGCTGCACACTCTCCGGCGCATACCCAAGCGCAAGCGCAAGCTGCCTGCTGATTTCGGCGTGGTCGGTCATGTCGATTCCCTTGCGCTCATTTCGTCGGCAATCGCTTTGCACTGACTGTATGCGGCGTACTTGGCAATGGCAGTCGCCCATTCGTCATCACGCTTCGCCACCGCCTCGCGGATAGCCTTGTTATGCTCCGCTCCCGCCTTTGCCCATGTGGCTATTTCAGCCTCGCGGACGGCGGCTTCTTGGTCTGAGTACAGGACGTACTTTCCGTGCTTGGTTTCGTCCATGTGTGCGTCGACTTGGCCAACGCCGACAAAAGCTATAGTTGGCGTGTATCGTTTCATGCCTCCTCCTTGCGTGCGGCTAGTTCGTCATAAGCCATGCGCCGAATCTCCCACATCGCATCAGGAACGGCAGGCCCGGTACTGCGGCAGTGCGCAAAATCGCCAATGTCCTTGAGTGCAGCCAACGCCGCATCGCGCTCGGCCCTTGCTTCGTCACGCTCATTGATGAGGTCAACGACAACCTCGCTTGGGCAGTCGTTCCAACTCCAATGAGGTGACAAGTTGCGCTTGATCGTTTCCATCAGCGCCTCGCCCACGTTCGCCATGTCTTGCCGCTCGTCGCGCTCGGCCAACAACCGACGCCGGGCTTGTGCGTCTTGCTCGTCTCGAACATCGCGTTTGACGTGCAGGCGTTGCGCTACCGATAGTTTCTCGCGCACCTTGGCGAGTTCGGATTCGAGGGCGGCGATGCGGCGATTGGCGTCCAGCAAGGAAACCTTTTGCCGCGTCTCCGACAGTTCTGGAATCTTTGGCTCAACTTCATCGCTCATGATTTCCCCTCCAGCGCGGCGCGGGCAATCTCGCCAAGCCTTTTCACTTGACCGACATACGGGCGAGCAACTCGCGCATCCAATTCAATCGTTTTCAATGCCTCTTCCAACCGGGCAACCCGCTCGTCAGGGTGGGTGTGACGCGGCTTCCCGCAGTGGGGGCAATTGGAGACCCACAATTCCACGTCATTGGTAAGCAATGCGGCGCAATCGTGCTTCCACGCCACCGGCCGCGGCTCCGGCGCTGCGGCGGCAAGGGCGCGAATCTCTTTGCGAACGTAGTAGATTGCTGATCGCAGTCGCAACTCGTCTTTGATAGACTCCAACGCCTCTGCCATCGCCCGCAGTTCAGAAGCCTTTTTGTCGGCCGCGTTGCGTGGGTCCATACCCCCATCCGAAACCAAATCGCTGTATGACGCTTTCTCGCTCACGATTTCCTCTCTGGCCTGAAGGCAGCCATCATCTGGTTGAAGTTGGTAGACACCGCGGCCCGCGCCTCGTGCTTTTCCTTGCGCTTCTCGCGCCGCCGGCCTGCACGCTGGCTGTCGTAGACGGCCTTGCACACCTTGCACGGTTGAATCACGTAGGTCGTACCGGTGGGCGCCAGGCGTTGCTGGTAGGCCGTGCGTGGCAAGTCATTCCTGCACCGGCAGCAGGTGATGATCGGTTTGATCGAGCCAAGGGGCCTCATTGCTCAGGGTCCTTGTGGAAGTACACGAGCAGCCCGATACCAAGGCCTGCTTGCCAGCCGAAAGCGTGGCACAGCAGCACTGTACCTACCAAGAGTGAGCCCACGTTGAGGAGGACGCGTTTCATACCGTCGGCTTCCTGTCGAGGCTCTTCGGCTTGATGCCCAGGGCCACCTCGATGTTGCGCGCAGTCCGCTCGGTGATCGGCCGGATGCCGCTGCACAGTTGCGACACGTACGACGCCTTGCACTTCATCAGCGCTGCCACCACCTTGTTTCCAAGGCGCGCGACGTGTCGTTGGAAGCTCGCCTGTCGAGCCGCCTTCAGTTCTTCGTAAGTCATTGATTTTGTTTCCGTTGAGTTGAACTTCTCACCAGTGTAGCATATGCTTATCGGCGGCAGCAAGCAATTTAGTTTTGGGCAGGGTGTTGACAAGTCGTTAAGCAATCGCTAATCTGACGGTGTTGGTTAACTACAGGAGTGATTGAGATGGCAATGAGCAAGAAAGACTACGTGGCAGTGGCAGCGGCGGTCAAGAAGGAAGTCGACATCGCGGCGGTGCTCATCAACAAAGGCCACCGCATGGACGCACTTCGTGGTGTCGCGGTGAACATGGCTGGGGTATTCGCAAAAGACAACCCGCGCTTCGACATGGGCAGGTTCCTCGCCGCTTGCGGGGTGATCTGATGCTCTACGTCAAATTCGACGGCAAAGGTGAACCGATGCGCGCCAGCAGCGCGCACCCCAACCCGGAAGAATTCCGCATCAAGGGTTTGTGGGAGACGCGGTGGGACTGGAACTCGTGGGAACGTGTGCACTACATTGCCGGGAAGCTCAACGAGACCGCCGGCAAGGTGGTGTACCTCGCAACCGACGCCGGCGACTGCGTGAGACCCCGCTACGACATCATCGAGGCCCCTGCGGTCGGCGACAAGATCAGCTACTCGTTCAACGGGGACAGTTACCCAGACGGCGAGATTGTCAAGATCAGCAAGGACTACCGGATCGTGACGTCCTCGACGGGCAGCAAGTACTACCGCAGGATTCGGGATGGCCGCCCTGGCGGCGCCTGGGTGAAGACGGGTGGCACGTGGTCGATGATCAAAGGTCACGTCTCCGAGTGGAACAGGGAGTTTTGAGATGAGTGAAAAAACGAAAGCGGAAATCGCAATCCGCGCCGCGCGCAACTTCAAGTCCTGGGGCCGGTACGCTGCCTGGCGCTACTGCGAGAAGCGCGGCGTGTCGTTCAGCCTGTACCGCTTGGCCAGGGTGCTCGAAGCCGGTGAGAGGGCGTTCGGTTAGTTGCTTTAAAGCAACACCACAAATAATTGTTGACAGGCTGTTAAGCAGTCGCTAATCTAGGAGCCGTAGTGAAACGCAACCGCAACCCAATAGGAGAAACAAAATGATCTACGTCCTCGTCGCTGCCGCCTGGGCCTACGCCGTGTACCTTTGGTACTCTGACTGGAAAGTCTGCCCTGAAGTGGTGCTTCCCGCCAACAAGATCATCGTGGGTGCCTGAGATGATCGGCGGAACGAAGCTCTACCGTGACATGACAGTGGCCGCCGACGGCGTCAAGCCGCGCGGATTCCGTGATACGGTTCGTGACATCATCTGTTGCGCCTACGACAACGCCAACGAGACGGTGTACGTCGAGCACGCCGCACCGGAGGAAGAGTGGGACCGCATCTTCAAAGGCAGTATCATCGACAAGTTGTCCAACGACGACCCTGACTACCTCGAACCGGTGCACGCCTGGTTCGCAACTTTCGGAGTGAAAGCATGATTTTCGAAATGAACATTGGCCTCAAGGTGGCTGGCGGCGCGAACCGCACCGTCGACTTGAACAACCGCGCGGACGTGGCCATCCGCCACCTGAAGATGACGTTCGGCAAGCCCTACATCCGGCGCTACGAGAACGAATACGAAGGCCCCAACGGCATCGAGCTAGAAAGCGGGCTCTTCGTGTCGGTCGACACGCACCACAAGGCGTCCTGGCTGGTCTACGGCGCCGCCGAGGCCCTGGCCAAGCAACTCGATCAGGACTGCGTCGCGGTGTACATCCCGGCGTGGGGCCGCGGTAAACTGATCGGCCCTAAGGCGGGCGCCTGGGGTGAGTTCAAGATCGAGTATTTCAAACGTTTCGAACCGGAGGTGGTATGACCGTTATCCCAGCATACGGCCGCGACTACAAGTCGCGCGCCGCGGTCCTGGCGGACCTGAAGGCTGGCAAGGACTTCATCGGCGTGAAGTTCGGTGAACGCGACCGGTCGATCAACCTGGCGACCTGGCTCGCGATGGGCGAAGAGGTCTTGTCCGCGCGCTTCTGGTCCAACCGGAAGATCGCCTTGTTCAAGCGGAGTGAATTGGAATGAGCCCTACCCGTGAATGCGTAGCGCGAGAGCTTGAAGAGGCTCGCGCCATGTTTCGGAATTACGTCGTGGTCGAACAGCAGCGCCGGGCTCAGTACGAAGTGGCTCTCGCCAAACTGAACGACGCGAAGGTTAAAGCCAACACCGCGGGCGACGTTGTCAGCATCCTGGAAATCAAACTCGCAACACTCGATAAGGCCCTGGCATGAGCAACCAAACAGCACGCCGCACCGACACCAAGGACCGCAAGGGGGTCGAAGTATCCATGCCAGGCACACCGTCCTGGCTGCGCTATGGCGAGGGCCACGCGCGCATCACGCTCGAACAATACCACCCCGCCTGGGTGTCCGTGCGGGCCAGTGAATACAGCAAGGCCAGTGGCCGCACGCGCGAGGTGATGTTCAGCCTGTCCCGCGAGTCGGCTATCATGCTGCGCGACTTTTTTATTGAGGCCACGAAATGAAACACCAAGTCACCTTTAGCCTGTTCCTGAACCCGTTCCGCCCACTGCTCAAGGCGCCATGCGTCAAGTGCAAGAAGGAGCACTACTCGCCCGACCTGATGCGAGCCGGCAACATGGTGATCTGTTCGTCCTGCGTGCCCGCCGCACAGCGCGACGCCATGCGAGAGCACGCGCACCAAACATTTGCCGAACTGTCCGACGGCGAGAAGTGGGACGTGCGCGTCGCACTGTACGGCCCGGTGCGCGCCAGGCAGATGACAGCGGAAGCTGAGGTCAGGAAAAATATTTTGCAAAAGGGGTTGACGAAGCATTAAGCACTCGCTAATCTAGCAACTGTAGTGCGAATGCGGTCCAATAACTGGAGATTGAAAATGGCAAACGGTTTCAAATTCGACAACGCCCCTGGCGCCCCTGGCATCAACATCTGGTCCCGCGGTCCGATCTACCCGTTGGTTATTGCCCGCAAAGAGCGGTACGTAACGGTGTACGAAGGCCCGTCCGGTGCCGAACTCACCCCGGCGTACTCCCGCCTCGACTCTATTTCCTTCGACGTCCTCAACGCCGACGACGACATGTATGGCTTCGCGTCCTACGACGACGCGCTCGAGGCGGCGAAGGGTTGGCTCGCTGCAGAAAAGCTGGGTCGCGAAGACGACGCGCTGCTCGCAGAACTTGCAAGACCGGTGCTCTCGCCGTTCAACCCGGCGGCGTTCGACCCGTCGCTGGTGAGCGTGGCCCGTGAAGCGTTGTTCAACGCCCGCCCAGAAGCAGTTCTTCGGGTCCTCTCCGCAATCGACAAGGTGATCTAATATGAACGACGGTGAATTCATGGTGGTTGAGCAGAAGCTTACCGACGGCTCAAAGGTCCACAACGTCGCCGGCTACCTGGCCGACGGCAAGACCAGGCTGAACATCGGTTGTATCAGCCTGGACCAGGCCAACGAACTGTCGGCCATTCTCCGCCGCGTCGCGTTCGTGGAGGTGGCCGGTGTCTAACACGCCCCCCAAGGCTGGCGCCATCACCGGCGCCCCCAACATGAAGTGTGGTGTCACCCCGATGCAGGGCCGGGTGATGTTCCACAACGAACGACTCTGCCGGTCCGCCGGCGGCAGTGGGCCGAAGTGCCACGCCAGGTTCATCGAGCTTGCGCGCGACGCGAGCCTGGCGGTGATGATTGACACCTGGTCGGATGAAGATTGCCGGCTTGGTCTGACGTTGCTCGAACGCGCGGCGCGCGACGTCGGTATGCACAAATTCCGTGACGTGAGGTGTTCGTAATGAAAGCATACATCCTGCCGACCAACGGGTCGACGTTCGGCGGCATCCCCCACGGCTTCGTGTTCAAGACCTACGGCACCGAGCCGGACGCCGTGTACCTGAAGCTCAAGGCCAACACCAGGTTCTGCGGCCGCACCAACGCAGTCAACCTCAAGAGCATGCTGCCAGCCGTGTTCGAAGCGGACCGCGAAGTCGAGGCCCTAGGCCGTCTGGTGGTGACCGAATGACCTGGACCATCGACAAGACCATCGAATTCGGCAAGCTGCAGCGCCGGCTTCGCAACGCCGGTCGCACCATCGCGGTGTTCGACCCGCGCGCCACGGACCTGGAGTGCGAGGTGGTGCGCGGTGCAATCGAGACGATTGACAAGCTCCAGTCGAAGGAAGTCGAATTGTCCGACGTGTCGGGCAAGCTCCAGCAGCGCGAGGCCAGGCTGCGGGAAGTTGAAAGCAAACTGGCCACCACCGAGGAAACCGTGGAGTACCTCGAACTCAACCCCCCGAAAGGAAAAACCAATGTTTGAAAAACTCATCGCAGCGCTCGAAGCCATCGGCGTAGGCCTGCGCGACCTGAACGTCAACCTGGCGGCGCAGGCCAACGCCAAGGCCGCCACAACCACCGCAGCACCGGTGGAGGCCAGGCCCCCAAAGTCGCAGCCGGCGGCTACTGGTGCCGCGCCTGCGACTCCGGCGGCCGCCCCTGCACCTGCGGCTACGGCAAGCATTTCGTACCAGGACCTGGCCACCAAGTTCACTGACCTCATGTCGGCGAACAAGGACAAGGCGCTCGCGATCTTCGCCGAGTTCGGCTGCAAGAAGAAGCTCACCGAACTGAAGGTCGAGCAGTACGACACTTTCGCCGCTGCCATCGACGCGGCGTCCGCTCCGGCCGAAGAGGAAGGCGGCCTGGTGTGAGCGAATACCACGCAGAAGCGAGCCCCTCTGGGGCCAAAGGTTGGCTGACGTGCCCCTCCTGGCAGAACGACAAGGAAGGCTCTGTCTACGCTGACGAAGGCACGGCGGCCCACACGCTCTTTGCGTGGTGCCTGACCGAGAACCGGGACGCGCTGGCCTACAAGGGCCGCCGCATCCCGGTTGGTAACCGGACGTTCGAGGTCGACACCGAGATGGCTGGCCACGTGCAGGTGTCGGTCGACCTGGTACGAGGCCTGGTCAAGAGCACCGGCGGCGTGCTGTTCGTGGAGCAGGACCTGCCCATCGACCACATCACCGGCGAGGAAGGCGCCACCGGGCGGGTCGATGTGTGCATCGTGTGCCCTGAAGAAATCATCGTGATCGACCTGAAGTACGGCCGCCGTGCCGTGTCCGCGGTCGAGAACCCGCAGGGCATGATGTACATGGACGGGGCCGCGGAGAAATACGACTGGCTGGGTGACTTCAAAACGGGCCGCATCATCATCACGCAGCCAAGGGTGAGCACAACGCCGTCCGAGTGGTCCATCAGTATTGCCGAGCTAAAGGCGTGGCTTCCTGGGGCGCGTAAAGCCGCGCAGTTGATGTTCGCCACCCGCAAGGGGTTAGAGGTCGAGAAGTTCGTGCCGTCCGAAGAGGGCTGCCAGTGGTGCGCACGCAAGGCCACGTGCCCCGGGCTGTCTGACTGGGTGCAGAAGACCGTCGGCGCGGAGTTCGACGTCGTCAAGTCGGTGCCGACTGTGATCCAGGGCGGCTACGGTGACGATGACAACGAGCTTGCCGTCAAGGCCGACGCCGCAGGGCTGATCGAGATGTGGATCAAGGCTGTGCGGGGTGAGGTCGAGAAGCGCCTGCTGAGCGGCGGCAAGGTCCGTGGCTGGAAGCTGGTGCAGGGCAAGCGCGGTCCTCGCAAGTGGTCCGACTCCAGTGTGGTCGAGGACTACATGAAGCACACGATGCGCTTGAAGGTCGAAGAGATGTACGACCTGAGCCTGGTCAGCCCGACCACAGCGGAGAAGCTGGTGAAGGCCAAGGTCATCGGCCCGAAGCAGTGGAAGAAACTGCAGGAAAGCATCACGCAGTCGGAAGGCTCGATGAGCGTGGCGCGCGACACCGACGAACGCAAGGCGCTCGAAGTGAAGCCGGCGGCCGACGATTTTGATGTTCAACCTGAGGAACCCCTGGTATGATCCCGAGAGCAGCAAACATAACCGTATCGACCCAGCTTCCCAAGCTGTTGCGCGAGAAGCTGATCGAAGCAAGTTTTGTCGAGTGGCCTCAACAGGCCACCGGCGAAAGCCTGGCCCGCAAGGTGGCGATTGAACGCGCCATCGCGTGGGGAAGGTCCACCTACCCCGGATTATTCCGGCCGCAGTAAGCAGTCCAACGCATTCAAAACGAAAGGCAACAAAATGATTGTACGACTCGAAAATGTCCGTCTCGCTTTCCCCCAACTCTGGGAACCGAAGGCCCGCTCAGACGACAAGCCGAATGACAAGGTGTTCTCCGGCGCGTTCATCTTCCCTGACGCCAACCCCATGGTGCTGGTGACCCCGCACGAAGGCCCGAAGTACAAGGCCAAGCTGCAGGACATCATCGTCAAGGTTGCTCAAGAGAAGTGGGGCGCCAAGGCCACCGACGTCCTGAAGGCGGCAAAGCTCAACAACAAAATCTGCCTGAAGAACGGCGACAGCAAGGCCGAGTATGAAGGCTATGCCGGCAACTACTACATCAACGCCAACAACAAGACCCGGCCCACCCTGGTCCGCACTGTTGGTGGGCAGAACGTCACCTGCACCCAAGAAGACGGCGTGATATACGCCGGCTGCTACGGGCACGTGAGCCTCGACATCTGGGCCCAGGACAACAAGTACGGCAAGGGCATCAACGCCTCGCTGCGCGGCTTCCAGTTCGTCAAGGATGGTGACGCCTTCAGCGGTGGCGGCGCCGCCTCTGAGGACGAGTTCGACCTGACCGACACCGGTGACGAAGTCACTGGTGGTGACGACGACGGCGGCTCGTTGGTGTAACGCAGGCCTGCCCTTCGGGGCAGGGCTGTTGGGTGGCTTCACTGGTACGGCGTAGAAAAAGCTAATGGGGACGACCGTCACTACAGCCCCGAAGCGGTGACGCCAGTGAAGCCACCCTACAGTGTGGGGTCCCCCTCCAACTGCTAGGCCGTGCAGACCAAAGACTGATCGCTAACCGGGTAGGTGCACACAGAGTAGCTCATCACCATCGGCATGCGTAAAACTTAGGGACCCGCCGAAAGGCGCGATACAAGGAAAATCAGTCTGGCCCGCTTCACAATAACCTACGATGGAAACGATGAAAACGATGAAAAAATATTCGAGCATGATCGACCGGCTGCTGGCCAATAGCGTACTGCGTGATGACGATGACTGCTGGACATGGATCGGTGCGCGCAAGGCAAACCGCAGCGGCATGTTCTACGGCAAGCTTAACGTCCGCATGAAGCGTGGCCCGCGCAAAGGCAAGGTCGTCACGCTGCAGGCGCACCGCGTCTCGTACGCCACCTTCATGGGTGTGCGCATCACACCGAAGACTGTGGTGCGTCACACGTGCAACAACACCTTGTGCGTCAACCCAGCGCACCTGATCAAAGGCTCACAGCGCGACAACGTGCGCGACTGTGTCAAGGCTGGTCGTCACCGCAACCAGCACACGGTGGTGTCCTGTGAGTAGGATGCTATGGCTCGACTGCGAGACGTACTCCGAGTGCAACCTCAAGACGAAGGGCGTGCACGTCTACGCTACGCACCCGACCACCGAAGTCACCATAGTGACGTGGGCCCGCGACGACGGGCCTGTGCAGACATGGGACGTAACGACCGGCGGTCCCATGCCGTCCGACCTGCACAACTGGCTCACCCACCCCGACGTCCTGGTCACCGCGCACAACAGCAGCTTCGACCGGAACATATTCAAGCATGTGCTCAAGATCGACGTGCCCCTCCACCGGTGGCGCGACACGATGCACCAGGCTCTGGTGCATTCACTCCCCGGCGGGCTCGACAAGCTCTGCGATATTCTCAAGGTCCCCTACGATATCGCGAAGCACAAGACCGGCCACGCCCTGTTGATGTTCTTCTGCAAACCGAGGCCAGCAAATGACAAAGTCCGACGCGCCACCCGACTCACACACCCCGACAAGTGGGCTGAATTTCTCGCCTACGCCGGAGCCGACATCACGTCTATGCGCGACGTTGCGCGTCGACTACCCCGATGGAACTACGGCCCAGGTGAGATTGCCCTATGGCAGTTTGATCAGCGTGTTAACGATAGGGGATTCGCTATCGATACCCGTCTCGCTGAACGGGCGCTCGATGCTATCGCTGTCGCTCGAACGCAACTCACCGCTGACGTTACAGATGCCACCGGCGGGGCCGTTACATCACTAACCAAAGAACGCGACGTCTTCTTGGGCTACCTGCTCGAAGAGTACGGCGTCGACCTGCCAGACCTGACGAAGGCCACGCTCGAACGCAGGGTCAACGACGACAACCTGCCGCGCGAACTGCGTACGCTTCTGTCGATGAGGCTCGAAGCTGCCACCACCAGCGGCGGCAAGTACAAGGCGGCGCTCGACGGTGTGCACGAGGGTAGGCTCAAAGGCACAGCGCAGTGGCGCGGCGCCATGCGCACCGGGCGGTGGGCACACCGCAGGTTTCAGCCCGGCAACATGATGCGGCCGACGATGCAGCAGCCGGACATCGACTTCTCCATAGAGATGATCCGCAACGGCCACGCGAACATGGTGCTGCCGAACGTGATCGGTGCCTGCAACAACGCAGTGCGAGGCTGCATCGTGGCGCCCGAGGGGCGCATCCTGCACATCGCCGACCTGTCCAACATCGAGGGCCGCGGCGCTGCATGGTTGGCCAACGAAGAGTGGAAGCTGCAGGCGTTCCGGGACTTTGACGCCGGTGTCGGCCCCGACCTGTACAAGCTCGCCTACGCACGCTCGATGGGCATCACACCGGAGCAGGTGGACAAGGCGGGCCGGCAGATCGGCAAGGTGCAGGAGCTAGGCCTCGGGTTCGGTGGTGGCGTGGCTGCGTTCCTGACGTTCGCCATCACCTACGGTCTGAACCTGGCAGCACTGGCTGCAGCAGCACGCGACACGCTGCCCGACTGGGCATATCGCGAGGCGAAGGAATTCTACGAATGGACCGTCAAGAAAAAGCGCTCGACGTTCGGGCTGCCTGAGGACGTGTTCATCGTCTGCGATGCGCTGAAGCGGATGTGGCGCGCGGCGAACAGCAACATCGCTGCCATGTGGGGTGAGCTTGAGTCCGCGGTACGCACGGCCATCAACTATCCAGGTGAGGTGTTCGAGTGCCGGAACCTGCGGGCCATCCGCACTGGCCAGTGGCTGCGTGTGATCCTGCCAAGCGGCCGGGCTCTGTGCTACCCGGCGCCGCAACTGCACGGTGACAAGGAGGAAATCTCCTACATGGGTGTGAACCAGTACACCCGGCAGTGGCAACGCATCCGGTCGTACGGTGGCAAGTTATTTGAGAACGGCGTGCAAGCGTTCGCCAATGACGTGTTCTGCCACGGGCTGCTGAAGGCCGAAGACGAGGGCTACGAAGTCGTAACGACGATCCACGACGAGGGCTTGGCGGAGACACCGGCAATGGAGATGTGCTGGCCCCGCCTCTCGTTGGCAGACTGCCTGGCCAGCCCGGTGCCGTGGGCCCCAGGCCTGCCGCTGGCGGCCGCCGGCTTCGAAGCAACACGCTACAGAAAAGACTAGACGTTGTGATAAGCACGTGCTAATCTATGCCTGCTGGTCAATAACCGGAGTCAATCATGTACTACGAAATCAATGTGGCGCTCAAAGGCAAACACCTCTTCGCGACGTCCAACCGTTCCTGTACAGATCGTGTGGCGCTCGAGACTGTCTACTCGGAACTCGCCGCGCGTTTTCCGAAAAGCGAAGGGTTTGAATTGTCAGTGACTCACTACAAAACGCGGGGCGTGTTTATCACGATGCCCGGGGTGAAGTGATGGAAGTAGTCCCAATGACCAAGATGGCCTGCGACGTCTTCGTGCTGAACAAGCACTACTCGCGACGTGCGTCTATTTTCTGGGCGGGTTTCGGGCTGGTCAATGACCGTGGCTACGTTCAAGGTGTGGTTGTTTATGGCCAACCGTCGCCGCCTATTCAGAAGCACGCCTTCGTTGACCGTGACTTTAAGCTATACGAACTGTGCCGGTTGGTGGTGCAGACGACCGAAAGAAACGCCGCCAGTTTCTTGATCGGGCAGTCACTGCAGATGTTGGAGAAACCGTGTGCGGTGGTGTCGTATGCTGACAGTGAGCACGGCCACGCCGGCATCGTCTATCAGGCTACCAACTGGATGTACACCGGCGCTACCAAGTCGCACGATCACTGCTACCTTGTCGACGGTGTGCGCACCCACCCGATGACGCTGCGTGATCGTGGCATCACCAACCCGAAAGAGTGGGCGAAGGCCAACGGGGTTGCAACGCTCCCACCGGAGGAGAAGCACCGCTACTTTTTTCTGTGCGGCAACAAGAGGCAGAAACGTGACATGCTGCGAAAACTTAAATACCCGGTGCTGCCGGCGTACCCAAAGTGCGACAAGAGCATGTACGATGCTGGCCCGCAGATACTGATGCAAGCCGATTCACCCGAAGACTACCTCGAAGTTTGAAAGGGCCATCGTGACCAAGAACGAGAAGAAACTGCTGAAGGCGTTGAAGGACATCCTAGAGTGGTACCGCATGGCCGAAGCGCCGGTGAGCCTGGCGCTGCAGCGAATGCACAACGCCGAGGTGGTGGTAAAGGAAGTCGAGGAAGAGAATGGACCGACTTGACGCCTTCGTCGCTGGCTTCGTCGCTGCGGGGGTGTTTGCTGCTGCGATGTTATTGCTCGCCGGTTCCCCTGCAGAACGTGCTGTCGACCGTGAAGCCTACGGCTGGCTGCGCTACACCGCTGGCGTTACGGAAGGCGCGCGCCAGGCAACACTGAAGTGCCCCTACAACTACCGGATGAAACCATGATTCGCTACACCGTGAAAGAACTCCGCGCGATGGAACCTGCAGCCCGTCTGCTGTGCGCCAAACAGGAGAAGGACCCCGACGAGATGTTGTCGGAGCCGCACCCCACCGTCGCCGGTGTGCAGGTGCCGGTGCCGCAGTGGGCCATCGCCGCGCGCGAACTGGTCTACCTGTCGCAGATGCTCACGTCGCTGAAGGAAGCGGCCGTCGAGTCCGCCGGCAAGGTGCACTGATGGGCGCACACTTGGCTGCGACGGCGAAGGGCATGATCGTGAGCAAGCTCCGCGAGCGCGACATCGAAGACTACCTGGTCAGGCGCGTCAAGTCGATGGGCGGCGAGGTGCGCAAGGTGAACTGGCCTGGGCGCAAGTCCGCACCGGATCGCGTCGTCATGCTGCCGTACAGGTGGCACGGCCCGGCGGCGTACTACGTTGGGCGCTGCACGTGGGTCGAACTGAAGCGGCCAGGTGGTCTAGTCACGTTCCCGAAGACCGCGCACGAGCGGGCCCAGCACCGAGAGCACGAGCGCATGCGTGAAGCAGGGCAGCACGTGGTGGTGATCGATTCGTTCGCTGGCGTGGACGCGCTGCTGGCATGATCGACGGGATGACCAAGGAGCAGGCTCAACGCTTCCTGTACGATCAGATGTACATGCTGCACCAGGCCTTGGCGCAGGAAGAATGCCGCCGCCGGGCTGCGATGCTAGAGCGCAAGCTGGTGGTGTTCGCTATGAGCGGCGCCTTCGTCAATGAACTGTCCCTCACCTACAGCCCCAACAGCCTCTGGTACGACGTCCGCATCACATGATCCTCGAACCACCCAAAGACTACACGCCGCGCGCCTACGGCAGCCTGATGACGCGGCACATGGTGAACACACCGCGCTGTGCCGTGTGGGCGCCACCAGGTTTCGGCAAGACCGTGACGAGCCTCACCGCGTTGGACCAGTTGAGCTTTGTCGACGACGTGTTCCCTGCCCTGGTGCTTGCACCGGTGCGGGTGGCGCGAGACGTCTGGCCGGCTGAGGTGCGCAAGTGGAATCACCTCAAGACTATGAGAGTCGTCCCGGTGATAGGTTCTGCCGATGACCGCAAGTGGGCTCTCCGGCGTGACGCCGAGGTCTACACGATCAACTACGAAAACATCGAGTGGCTGGTCGAGTTGTACGGTGACGCGTGGCCGTTCAAAACCGTGCTGGGTGACGAGGCCACCAGGCTCAAGGGTCTGCGCATGTCGTTCCAGACATCGAAGACGGGCAAGGAATTTCTCAAGGGCCAGGGCGGCAAGCGCACCCGCGCTCTCGCGAGGGTGGCGCACTCGAAGGTGAAGCACTTCATCGAACTCACAGGCACACCGTCGCCCAACGGGCTGCAGGACCTGTGGGGCCAGATGTGGTTTCTGGATGCAGGCGTGCGCCTTGGCCGCACGTTCGACGGTTTCAAACGCCGCTGGTTTCAGAAGTCGTTCGACGGCCACGGGCTTGACCCACTGCCGTACGCCGACGTGCAGATACACGATGCGCTGCGCGACGTGTGCATGAGCTTGAAGGTTGAGGATTGGTTCGACATTGAACTGCCCATCGAGAAGACGATCTATGTGGACCTGCCGTTCAAGGCGCGGGCCCAGTACCGTGAGATGGAAAAGCAGATGTTCACCGAGATTGATGGTCACGAGATTGAAGCCTTCGCCGCGGCCGCACGCACGCAGAAGTGTCTGCAGCTTGCGAACGGCGCCGCGTATGTTGGTGACCCGCTCGCCCCCGGTGAGCGCAAGTGGGTGCCGGTTCACACGGAAAAGCTCGAAGCCCTGGAGAGCCTGCTCGAAGAACTGGGCGGCATGCCGTTGCTGGTGTCGTACGAGTTCAAGTCCGACCTGGCCCGCATCCTGGCCTGGTTCAAGGGCAAGGCCGTCGACATAGGCACAGCCAAGGGCATGGCCGACTTCCGTGCCGGCAAGGCGTTGATCGGCTGCGGGCACCCCGCCAGCGTAGGCCACGGTGTCGACGGGCTGCAGCACGTCACGAATGTGGGGGTGTTCTTCGGGCACAACTGGAATCTCGAAACCTACATGCAGTTCATCGAGCGTATCGGCCCGGTGCGCCAGGCGCAAGCCGGCTACAAGCGCCCTGTCTACCTGTATCACATCGTCGCACGGGGCACCGTCGACGAACTCGTAATGTCGCGGCGAGAGACCAAGCGCGAGGTGCAAGACATCCTGATGGAAGCCATGAAATGCAGAAACGACCTTTGAAGTTTTCCCCCGCCACTGGCGCCCTGGGGCCTTCGGTGGCAGAGCCAAAAGCGTACCGCGCTAACTTCCCGACCGTGATGTGGCGCTTCAATCCTTGGACCGGCTGGCCGCGCACCGATGCGGATGTGGGGAGCGACCCCTTCGGGCTGCTGATCTGGGATGGCGAGTCGCCTGTTGAAGCGGAGACAGAGAAGATCGGCACAGGCATGCCGAGCGCAATGTGGCCTTGTCTGCGCTGCGGCACGTCGTTCGCTGAGGCACGATGCCCTTCGTGTAGCACCACCGATGTGACGGACGTGGCCGCCGCGCGCGAGGCGCTGCACGACGCCGCGGAGCGTGAACAGCTAGTGATCGACAGCGCGGAAGAAGCCCGTGTCATGACCTTCGGCAGACCAGAGCCAGGCCCACAAGCCCCGCCCGCAGACCACCCCCTGCAGGACGTATTCGCGCTCGCCATAAAGCAGGCGACGCGCGGAAAGGGGGTGCGCCATGGCGGCGAGGCGACGCCGTTCCTGGGGCAGCCCTGGGCGCACTACGGCAAGATGCACGGCCGAGGGTTCCTGACCGGCCAGGCCGCGAAGAAAATCGAGGAGGCCGCCAGCCTGCGCACCGGTGACGCGTTCATCACCGAAGCGCTGGGCGCCATCGTCTACATCGGCATGGCCATCCTCAAGGAGCAGGGCAAGGTATGAGCGGGGAGTGGTACGAACCGGAGCAGGCGCGCGAGGATCGGCGCCATGACTGGAAGCCCAAGGAGAAGCGCTCGTGTGAGAAGTGCGGCACACCCGGGCTGCACTGGGTCGAGTACCGGGTTGGGAAGTTCGCCCTCTACAAGGGGACCACCCGGCACGTCTGCAACTTTGCGTCGGACTTCGACTGATGACTTGGTGCGCATCAATTGACGTTGCAGATATTCTGTCTGCCCACCACTATCTGGGGCCGTTGAAACGTGGTGTTGCTTGGCACGATGACTTCGGTTGCATAGTGCTCGCGAGACCCACCGCACGTGGTGTGCCCTCGTCGTGGCTCGAACTGTCGCGTTGGTGCATAGTGGACCGCACGAAGAACTCTGGCTCTCGACAGTGGGCCGCCTTCGTGCGTGCTGTACGGTTGAAATACCCAGACTGCACCACCATAGTCAGCTATAGCGACCCTTCAGTAGGTCATGATGGGGCGCTCTACCGGGCTTGCAACTGGTTATGGGCGCCTACATGGCACCGGCTTAGGCCACCCCCAACTGGCAACGGATCATGGAGAATAGGCCAAACACAATCTGTGAAGGACCGTTGGGTATACCCGCTCAAAAAAGACCCTCACCGTGTGGGCATACTCACTGCTAAGGACGAGAGTGTTTTACGGCGGATGCCGTGGGCGAGGTATCGCGAACCGGCTGGCGCAGACTTCAAGGCTTTCCGTAACTTCACGTCGGACTTCGACTAGCCGCGGTTCACCGTCGGCACGTTGGGGTCCGCCTGCATCCGGCCTCTGAACCAGGACGCGATGCCCAGGATCGGCGACACCACGCCAATGATACCGGCGACGGCCGCTAGGATACCTGGTAGGTGTTGCAATCCTTCTGGCTTGCCGACAATGATTGCGGCCCCGTAGGCGAGAAACACGGTGAGCACCGATAGCACCACAGCCAGAGCCACCGCGAAGCCGATGGCGGGCCGCCATGAGTAGCTGGGCCAGTGCTCGCTGGCTGCCTCTGCCTGCATGGTGGTGTTGACCTGGCCGGCGTTCTGGACGGCAAGCTCTTCGAGCTTGATGCCGTTGTCGGCCGCGTGCTTCTTCAGGTCGGCGTCAATCTCAGCCAACCTGATCTTCCCTTCGGGAGTGGTGCCCAGGTTGGCCAGCACGCCCGCCAGGTCGCCCTCTGCGGGTACACCCAGCTTGTCGGATATGAACTTGGTGGCAAAGCCCACCAGCGGCCCGCCTAGCAGCGTGGCTGCCGTGGGCATCAGTGCTTTCAGGAAGTCGTTCATCGTAACCCCGGCAGGTAGCCTTCACGTGCGTTGCGGATGGTGAGTGTCTGCCGGCGTTCGCTCTCGCCGGGGATCGCCAGGCCCAGGTGCACCCAGCGGCCGTACTCATGGATCACCTGGTCGAACGGGATGTCGGACGCGGCGATGGCCTTGGCCACCGCGAGCGGTGCACCGTACCGGTTCGCTGTGAAGTCGGCAGCCAGGCCCAGGCAGTGGCGTGAGTTGGTGGCGCCGCCGATGCTGGCGTTCAAACCCGGGCTGCGGTAGCCACTGCTGATGATGATCGGGCAAGCCAGCAGGGTGCGAACTTCCTCGAGCACCTCGCACAGTTCAGTCAGGTTGGTGATGATGTCCCGACTCGGTACGTTGCTGATACCCCGGCGGATGGCTTCCTGCGACAAGGTGAATTCGTCGAGCGTGAAGTGCTCAGAGAGGTGGATCATTTTCCAACAAGCCTTCGCAGTAGGGCGGCGACATCGATGTGGGTGAGTTGGTCCAACGTGATGAGGAACGCTAGGATCGGCGCGGCAAACTTGGTGAAGATGGATATCCGCTTTCCCCACTTCGAACACCAAGCCCAGAACGTCGCTGGTGCCTCTAAGATTTCCACCACCCGGTTGGTGACTTCCGTGTTGCGTGCAAGCTCGCTCTTCATTAGATCGAGGTCCTGCATGATCGCGGTCTGCCGCTTCTCGATCTGATCGACGCGCTCCACTGGGACAGGTACTGACCGACGGTCCGGTCCGGTGTAGGGGATGCCACCTTGGTCAAGTCGTCTGTCTTCCATATCGAGCCTTGTTTTTAGTTGGTTACGCCCAGGCCTTTATGCGCCATTTCCAGTTGCCGTTGGTGACAGCGGAGGTAGCGCCTGTGGTTTTGTGCGGGATAGCAAACACCGAACCAGCGTTGCTGCCGAAGCGGACGTTTATGTTTGTGGCGTCGAGCGCCAGAGACGTGCCACTGGAGCGGCTGTTGCTGGCGTCGCCGTCGCAGGCTATCGCCACAACATCACCGGCGGTGTAGCCAAGCTCGCCAGTCTGGCAAACAAGAAACGCCTGTAGGAGCGCAGGTACCGCAGCCATCCCGTGGGCGAGAGTAAGCGCGCCAGCAGATGTGATGGTTTGGTCCGTTGACGTGTAGCTCTTCGTGATTGGCGTGCTGGGTATGGCCGCGATAGCTGACTGTACCATCGCGGTAGTGGCTACCTTCGTTGTGTTATCCGCCGCGGCTTGCGTTGTGGCTGTCGCCGCGCCTAACGCGGGCGCACTCAACGAGGTGATATCCGTGTTGGCACCGGCTGCTGCGGCCGAGATTGCAGTGCGCCCTGCGGCTGCGCTCGCCGCGATAAACAGCGCGTCACCGACCGCGGTCGATCCAAGTATCACCCGCGCCGCTGCGGCGTTCGCCGCGTTGACGAGCGCGTCGCCCAAGCTCGTAACCGTGAGCGCACCTGGTGAGGCGATGTTCGCAAGCGCGTCACCAGTGGTGTTCCAACCAATGGCCTTACCTGCGTCAGGCGTCGGTAGCTCCAACGAGACACCGCTGGTTGAAGGTTGCAGCACGATGGCGCGGGCCACGGCCTCATTTAACTGACCGATCAGCATGACCGCTCGGTCGAGTGCGTCCTCTATCACCGTTGGGTAAAACGCGCCGAGGTTCGGCAGGTCCGCATTCTGCGATATGGCCAGATTGCTCAGGACAGTCAACGTCTCGTCGGCTGCGAGCGGGCTGCCGCTGATCGGGTACGTGATGCTGCCACCAGGTGAGTCTTCTTGGTTGGAGTTCAGCGTCACGCTGTAGTCGGAGTCAAGCACCAGGTCGGTCTCAACACCCAACGCGAGTTTGATGACGCGCAGGTCTTCCTTTGCGTTCGTCTTGAAGTCGAAGGCAAAGGATGTAGTGACGCCGTTTCCTTCGAAAGGACCGGCGCGGCGTGTGGACTCAGGTACCATAGTTCATTCTCCCATGCTGCACAGCAGATAACGATACCTACTGTTTCGACGAGCCGACCAGCAGCGCGCCAGGGTTTTCAGTCTTCCCGGTGGCCAGTGAGTAGATGCCATCGAGCGTGCTCGCCACCTGGCCAGACGGCAGATGGAACAGCACGCCAGCAGTGCCGGCCGCTGCTTTGAATAGCGCCTCGTCGGCTTCACCTTGGCCGATCTGCTTTCCGAGGTTGGCCAGTTCGCCGAAGATGCGCACGCCCGCAGGGCCGCTGTAGTTAGCAGGCAGGCCGAGCGCCATGTTCACCGCGGCGCCCACCTCGCGCGCCAGGACGACCGTACCGAACAGGTAGTTCAACTGGTCTGCGATGATCTTGCGCAGCAGCTTGTCCTCGTCTTCATCTTTGTCCGACAGCGCAGCCTTCATCAACGTGCCGAGCACAGCCGGTACGGTGTAGAGCAGCAGCATGTCGACGGCCAGGCCGCCCACCGAGGCGGCGCTCTTGAAGTCGGTGCGGCCGACCGACTCGCGCGTCAGGTTGTAGGTGGTGTTGAAGAACGAGTAGAAGTTGGTGAACAGCTTCAGCAACGGGCCACCGCGCTGCACCGCTGCCAGGTCCTTTATCTGCCCGCCGCCCTGGGCGTCGAGCACAGCCTGATCCGCAAGCGCGATAGCGTCAGCCTCATTCAATCCTTTGGCGATAGATTTTTCATATTGCCCAAGCCACGTCGGAACGTCGGCCACCATCTGCATCTTCTGGATCATGTAGAAGTAGCTGTTGGTGATCGCGCTGTTGCGGTCCGCAACGACGTTGCGAATCTCGCTTATCTCACGCTGCTGGGTCTTACCCCGCAAGCGCATGAAGTCCGACTTCTCGTAGATGCGAGCGACGGTGCTCTCCATCTTCGCTGCGTCGCCCAGCCACTGGGCCATGCCCTTGGCCACCCACTTCGGCCCGATGCGCACCATCGACTGTGTGAGGCCAATAGGCTGCAGCAGCGCGGTGGTGACGCGCCACCCCAGGCCAGCGATGGTAGCACCGGTGCGCACGTAGTTGAGCCCTGCCTCGACAGCATTCTGCGCACCCTGCTCACCCTCTGCGATGTCCTTCAGCGCAGCGCGCATCTCGTTCAACGTGTCGGCCCCGTAGTGCTCGCGGATAGCGTTGTCGACGCCCGCGGCATTGAGCAAGCGCGACGAGTCGTACAGGTACTCCTGCCACGCCAGCCGATGTGTGACTTCGGTGACGTGCTGCAGCACCACGCTGAACTCTTTCAGCAACGGCCGGTTGACTACCTTCTCCGCGCGCTTCTTAGTGAAGCTGTCACGGGTCTTGGGCCGGAGCCTGGCTGCATGTGCGAGGTCCATGATGCCTTGCATTGCGGCGTCGGATAGCGAACGGGTGCTGCGGTCGGTGTCGTACTTGGCCGGTAGGTATCCACCACGATAAGCCCCGTGACGTGTGATGACTGGGGTAGCCTCAACCCACGTAGGCTCGACACCTGTGAGCCGCTTCTGTTGAGCACCAATCTCGTTGCGGAAAGTACCGATGTAATCCCACGTGGCCTGGACAAAATCCATCTCCTCTTTGGTCAGCGTGTCGACGATGGCCTGCACCTGCGCTTGCGTCCACTTGTCGCCATCCATCAAGCGCTGCAGGTTGCCGGCGGTGCCAGTGTTCATCGCGACCATTATCCGGCCTTCGCGCGTGAGGCTGTTCTTGATCGCAGGGATGTAGGTCTTCTCGGTCATCTTGCCGTCGAGTCGCTTGAACAACTCCGACAGCTTCATCGTGGCTTCCTCGCGCATCTTCGCTTCGAGGGTGGCTGCTTGGTTCATGCCCCATCCGAACATCTGGTACATCACCCCGTTGTCCTTCCAGCCATCCATCTGGCGCAGGGTGTTGGCGAGCTTGACGTGCATGGCGAAGAACTTGCTGGCACCACGCTTCGCCTTCTCGATGAACGTCTTGGGCCGCTCGAGGTTTTCCGGTATCGAGCGTGTGGCATTGTCCTTGATGCCGGTGACGATTTTGTCCACCGCAGCGCCGAACTCGCGCGCAGCCTTCGCCTTGAGCAGCGTGTTCTTCAGCTTGCCCAGGTGCTCTATGTTGCGCACGGTATCGGCCAGCCCGCGGAACTCCTCGATGGTCATGTCCTTGTAGGAGATGCGCCGCGCGTCGTTCATCAGTTCTTCGTCGATGATCGGCGGGTTGTCGGGGTTCTGCGCTACCTGTTCATCGTACCATTCGCGCAGTGACTTCCGGCGCTCGAGCGCAACCAGGCTGACTTGCCGCAGGTCGTACTGCTCAAGCAGCGCCTGAATCTGTTCGCGATAGTCTGCGGAGATGGACTCACTGTCGCCGACCTTCTTCAGGTAGCGCAGCGTCTTCTCGATTTCGCGCTGCGCGTCGATGGCCGCCTTGTACGCCTGCATGTTGATCAGTTGCGTGCGCTTCAGGGACATCTGCTTCTCGGGCCCTTTGGTCTCGAACGCTTCCTTGCCGGCGCGCGCCTCTGCCACCAGGTAGGTGTTGGGCCTCAGGTCGCGCACCTTCTTCTGGGCAATCATCTGCCGAGCGTAGGTGCGGGCCATGGTGAAGAACACGTTGCCGCGTGACTGGTACTCGACGAGCTTGCCGGTCTTCGTGTTGGTGTACTTGATCGTCTTGCCAGTGGGCTGCGTGATGCTGGTCGCGCCATCGAGCATTGCAAGCTCGGTGGCCACGAAGCGGATACGGGCCTCGTTGTGCACAGCCTCGTCGGCAGCCTTGTTGATGGCTTCCATGCTGGCCAGGTCGCCGTAGCGTTCGAGCATGCGCTGGTCGGTCATCCCCTCGATCACCGACTTCGGGGATTCGGCCGCCAGGATTTCACGCACCAGGTGGTCGCCCGACGAAAAGCCGAACAGTTCGGCGATGGTCTCAGGAGACACGCCTTCCGCGGCCACCAGGCCGTTCTTCGTGCCCTGCGCCAGGTAGCGCCATGGCGCCGCCGGTCCTTCGCCATACATCTCCTTCAGCACCGGCAGGGACAGCTTCAGCTTCATGCCTGCGATGGTGTCGAGGATTTTGCGCTGCGCGTTGTTGGTGGCTTCCGGTAGCTCACCGGTGCGCAGGAAGCGCTGGGCGGCGTAGACAGGCATGGTGTTAACTTCGGCCGCCACCTCTGCCTCGACTTGCTTGCGCTTCTCCTTGGCCTGTTCCTGCAGGTCCTTGACCGCACGCGCGCGGGCGCCGGTGGTCCACTTCAGGTCACGCACGCTGCGGGTCTGGAGCTTGTCCACCGCTGCCTGGGTCGCAGCCTGCTCGCTGGCCAGGAACGACTGCCACTCCTCATCCGACATGCCCTTCGGCTTCGTCTTGATGGCGGGGATCATGCCCCGTGCTTGTTCGGTCTGGGTGATCTGCTCGTTGGTGGCCAGCATGCGGTCGAACACCGAGCGCACTTCCGGTGTGAGGTTCACGCCCAGGTTCTGCAGGCTCTTGTAGACGTTGATCATCCACGCGCGAAAACGGCTGAACACACCTGACAGTTCTTGGTTCGGGCTCTTGCCTTCGAACAGGTAGGCCTCGAAGCCGCGGGCGTACTGCTCATGGTGTGGGCGCTTCTGTTCGAGCGTCATCGCTTGCCAGGCAGCCAGGTCTTTCACGCCGAACCACTTCAACAACGTGTCCATGTCCGACACAATCTCAGCCGGGGCGTTTGGCTGCGACGCGATGTGGTTCAACACCTCTAGTTGGAAGTGCCCCATCTCGTGCAGGAACGTCGAGAGGTCCACCTTTTCGAGCAGCGTGATGACGGTGGCTTTCGAGGTGATGTCGTCGGCGAACGTGATCTGGCCGCGTGCTTGTTCGCCTTGAAACAGGTACTTCTCTGTTCCACCGGGTGTGATATCGACAGCAATCCGTGCGGGGAACGTGGTGTAGCCAAGCGCTTTCAGTGCTCGCGCGCGGTGCTGACCCTCCATCAAATACATGAAGCCGTCAGTGTGCATGCCGACAAATAAGGGCTCTATTACGCCATTGCGTTTTATCTCTTCAACGAGGGCGGCTATCCGCGCAAGCTCTTTCGGCGACGTGCTTATGGTGGGCTCACCTTGCAGAGTCACGTCGCTGAACGGTAGTTCAACAACACCTGGCACTATGCGATTCTTGTCGAAAGCGGAGTCCGCCGACGACTGAATGCTCTCGCGCGACCTGCGTAGCTTCAGGTCCTGGAAGCCGTCCGATATGCGGGGGTACTTGGCCAGCACCTCCCCCGGTGTGGCGTTTGATTGGTAGAACGTCCGCACGAATTCGTCGCGGTACATGGGCTCGGTGGTGTCGCTGTCGAAGGCGCCCTTCTCATCGAGCCTGGCGTGTAGCTCCGGGTCTGCTGCCTTGATCACAGCGTCCCAACGGGCCAACGTCAGCGAGCCGGAGGGGAGAGCCTTGTTGTTCACAACGCGCAGCGCAAGCTGCTTGTCCGGTGTGTAGTCGGCAGGCGGCGGCAGGCTGTTGGCCAGGCGCTCGTTCGCAGCCTTCTCGTCGCCGAGAGGCTCCACCACGATGGGCTCGTCACCGAACACCACTGCGGTGCCCTGCTTGCCGAACACAGCACGTGCGTAGTAGCCGCTGTAGCCGGCGTCGATCACCGCGGCCTCTCGCGCGGCGTTCGTCTTGTTCGAATGCCAGAGCTTGAGCGGGTCCGCTTCGGCGTCGTACAGGTTCGTTAGGTGCGCGCCATGGGCCACGCCGCCAACGTCCTTCTCAGCCTGCACCCCTGCGCCTTCCGGTACGTAGAAGTACACACGCTTCTTCGCGCGCGGGTCCCCAGCCATCACCTCTGCCCGCTCTGCACCCATCATGCCGGTGCCGAACGCGCTGCCGTTGAGCACGTTGCGCTCGCTCTTGCTGAAGTGCACGGCGTCGACATCTACCGCACCAATGCGTCGGCCGTCCTTCGGCAACGACAGCCGCTGGTCGAAGTCGATATCGATCTGGAACTTCGTGCCGTCGGGCAGCGTGGTGTAGTAGTCTTCCGGCGTGGTGTCAAACTTCGTCACCTTGCGCGCAGGGTTCACGCTGCCGTCCTGGTAGATCAGGCCATCGCGGGTGAGCACGCTATCCTGATCGAACAACTTGCCCAGTTCTAAGGCCTGCTGCCCCTCTATACCCAGCACCAGCACTGAGTTTTCGTCCTGGCCATACTTACCCTTCACCTCGATGAACTCGATGCCCTGCGCCTTCAGCGTGGTGCGTAGCTCATCCATGCGAGCGGCGTTTTCTTCAGGTGTAGCCTGCACGCCGCGGGGGTTCTCTGCGGTGAGGAACGCCCACTTGTTCTTGCCGAGGATGCCCGCGATGTTGGCGGGCTTGAAGTCATCGAGCGTCGCCTGCTGGGGGCCTTCGGTGGTAGGAAGGTCTAGCCCCTGGGGGCCGACGTAGAAGTCCCCTGCGGCGGGCTGCTCCTGCCCGACAGCGCGTCCGCCATTTGCGTCGACTGTTCCGGTGTCAGCGACTGGAGAATATGCTCTAAGGGAGCGGAGTTCGCCGCCGGATGCTTGCTCGGCTGTGAGCTTGGGGATGAGGATTTTGGCCGCGTCTTCATAGGATTCCGTGTTCGAGGGCCTCGCCCCGAATGTGGGGTACAGGCGCTTCTCATAGTACCACAGCACGGCCTGGATATCCGCGATGGACATCTCGACTCCGCGGCGCTTCAGGACCTTCTGAGCTTCCGCGGTAGTGCGGATCATAAACTCCCGGTCGCGCCCGTTGGCGGGAGCGTCGCGCGTGGCGCCAAGGATAGCGGACACGCGGTTAGCGGCCGCCTCGATGCCGGTGAGCTTTTTGAAACGCTTCTCTGTAGCCGACTCTACGTAAGGTTTTATCCAGTCGCGAATCTCGTCGTCGGTCGGTTCCTGCATGCCAGGATTCTCGGCGTTCATCGCGTCGAGTACGGCGAACAGGCGCTCCGGTGCGGCGTCGTCTTGCGTGAACGATAGCTGCCCGCGGTACCTGTTGAAGGTGCGGGTCCACCAGCGGTCCATGGTCAGGTACCCATGGGAGCCTAGTAGGTTGGCCCCGAAGGCGCCGATCTTCGGGCCCAGGATGATGGCAGATATCGGCAGCTTCGTGCTGGCCAGGTAGTCGCTCGCGGTCTTCATCCCCGCTGCGCGCAGGACTTTGTTGGCCTCACCGACGGTAGTCTCAGCCAACAACACCGTGCGCAGTTCTTCGGGTGTGTGCTTGCTGATGTAATCCTGGAGCTTGGCCAGGTGGCCGTTGATGTTCGGGTTCTTATCCTTGGCCATGAGCAAGGACAGCGGCCGCCCTTCGCGGTACTCGCTGTAGGCGCCGAGGGCCATCTTGTAATTCTGGCGGGCCTCGACGCCATCTGACGTGCAGGCGAGCGTAAGCGTGAAAACGTCTCGCGCGGCCTGGTCGGTCTTCAGTTCGGGGAAGATATCGCCGGCAGCGTCAATCGCGCGTTGCAGCTTCTCTGAGTACCAGCCGACACCAGAGTCTTCCGGGTGCTGCATCTCGAACAGCACCTCTTCTGCCATCCACTTCGCAATGCGCTTGGCGGCTTCCGGGCTGTAGTCCTTCAGGTCGATCTGGCCGTATTTTGCGATCTGACGTTTCTCGAACGCCACTGCAATTTCGCGCGTGGTGTGCTTCTTCCCAGGGATGATGCCGTACTTGCGCAGGTTCTCTGTACCGGCACGCAAGTTGACAGATTGTGATAGAATGTTTGTGGAGGTTCCAATGTCGAAAAGACCTGAAATACCAGCCGGTTCCAAGTTGTTCGACCTCGAAGGCGTCCCGGTGGCCAGAACTCCTGAAGGCGATTGCATCGCGTTCAGACCCGACCCTGAGCCATACGCCGATTCCGCTGAGCTGTTCGCGTACGGCACTCCAGTTTCGGAGGACAAGTTCGCGGCTCTTGTTTCGGACTGGGCCAAAGCGGCGCCGTAAAGCGCGATCTGCATCTTCTGCAGGGGCAGCACGCGGGCGTCTTCCTCGGGCAGGCCCCGCTCGATTTCATAGAGCTTGTGGCCGACCGCCTTGGCGTCGATCATCTCCGGGATGTTGATCTGCAGTTCCGCCGGCAGCCCATTCGGCAGCTTCAGCGTAACCGCGATGTCCATGTACCCGGCCTCGGTCGGTGAGGCGAACCGGTCGTCTATCTTCAGCAATTCGACGCGCTGCCCCAGCATCTCCAGGGCGGTGTAGGCCGCGGCCTTGTCCGAGACGACCAGGGTACCGCGCACCAGGTCCAGCATCCTGCTGGTGTCACCTTTGTACTTGATCCAGAGTTTCTCCGAACCGCGGACGATGCTCTTCACCGGCGCGAGCTTCACGTCGAGCGCGCCGATTTCCGCGCCGAGTTGGGTGATGAGTGCGTCGTACCCGGGCTTTGCCTCTGCGGCTTTATCCAGCACCGGCTGCAGCAGCGCGTCCATCTGAGCCCGAATGTCGTCGGGTATGGTCGGCGGCTTTTCCATAGGCTGTGACGCAAGCTCGTCGCCGATGGCCTTGTACATCTCAGGTGACAGCCACGCCGGCCGCGGCGGGAAGTCGAGCTTCTCCAGTTTCTTGCGACGCTCTTCGTAGGCCTCGAACTCTTCCGTGCTGTTGAACACGTTGACGGGCATCGACTGCCAGCCGTAGTTCTTGAAAGCACTGAAGGTGCCGTTGCCGTCCAGGACGCGATAGCGGCCGTCTGGCAGGGGTTGCACGGCGATGGCGTCGCGCGGCTTGAGCACGCCATGGTACGCAGCCAGGAAGCGCTTGGGCGCGTTGGTGGCGCCTTGTGTGTTCTCTTCCGCCGACTTGCTGGACTCGATGTTCTGGATGTCCACGATCTGGGTGTTGTCGTTCAACGCGAAGAACCGCTCCGGTGCGTACGGCAACTCGGTCGGCGTCGGCATCGTGTCGATGGCGCGCTTCATGTACGTCTTCAGGTCTTCATCCGGGAGCTTCTCCGCGTACTCGGGCCGCTCTACCTGGTCGAGTTGGTTGGCCCTGCGCGCGCCCTGGGCCGCGATGTTTATTGGGTACTTGGCAAACATAGCCTCAGGTGTGATGCCGAGGCGATGGGCCTGCACAGCGTAGAACGCGCCCATGATCGTGCCGTAGGCGCGGTTGACGTCCTGCGTGAAGCGGCCGGTGTCCTGCAGTTGCTTGACAAGGTTGTCCTCGACTAGCTTGCGCGAAGCGGTGAACGCGTCGTCGGCTAGTTTCTCGCTGACGATGCGCTCGGCTTCCGCGACAAACTTCGGCATCTGGTCCGACTGCATGAACGTCTTGGCCTCTTCCTGCGTCATGCTCAGTTCGCCATTGGCGTCCTCAGTGCGCAGGTGGGGGATGAGCGCGGTGTCGACACCAGTGCCAGGGAGGTTGGCCATGAACTCACCGAGCGGCACACGGATGTCGTGGCCTGCTACGGCTGCGTCGTCGAACTGCTCGGCCACGCTGGGCATGGCCTGCTTCACATCATCGAGCGTGAGCCCCGCCTGATCGAGGGTCTGCATCAGCACTTGCGGGTTGACCCACACCGCTTCCGGTGCGGTGCCGCTCTCAGCCTGCACGGATTGGATGAAGTCGCCGAACGCCTGGCTGTCACGCGCGCGTACCTTACCAGCTTCGGCAGCGGCCACGATGTTCTGCAGGTTGGTGCCGGTAAGCTCTGCGTCGAGCGCGCGCTGCTCCATCAGGCCACGGTCGCGCGCTACCTTTTCAAGAGCCTTGCCGACCACCACTTGGCCACCACCCGCAACGAGCGTGGTGTACATGGTTTGCAGCGCCGCCACCGGGCGCTCTTCGATGTACTGGCCGAAGGTCTTACCTTTGTTGGCGTCGATGCTGGCCCACTCGTTGAGGTCCTGTAGGTGGGTGGCAATCTGTTCTGTCCACTGCTCTTGCACCTGGTTCTTGAAGAACAAGGGGATGAGCGGAGAGCCCGCCTTCAAACCCTTGAGCAAACCGATGGTGGGCAGCATCTCGGTGGCCACCTCTACCGCACCGTCCACGCCAGCGAAGGCGGCGTTTCGCCATGCGCCAAGGCCAGCGTCATGGCCCTTCAGGGCGGACGTACCGGCGGACGACAAACCCATCATGCCGAGTGCGGTGGCGGAGCCTGCTACACCGCCGATAGCGAAGCCCGCCATCATCGGCGGGAGGTTCTGGCCAAGGGACTGGAACGCGCTCGCGGTCCACTTCTCGAACGTGCCAGCGTTGGGGTCGACGTCGGCTACCTGTTCGGCGTAACCCTTTGCGTTGCGAGCGGCGTTGTAGTAGCGCGCGCCGCGGCCCTTGCCCTGCAGTTCCGCGAGCATGCCTTCGAAGCCGGCGGCACCGGCTGCCAGGCTTGGCAATCCAGACGCTACGGCCTGGGTGATTTTCCAGGGGCTCGTGATGAGCTTATGGAAGGTCGACAACTCCTCGGGGACGTCATATACCTTGTTCAGGAACTGGGGGTTGGATAGGCGCTCGGCCATCGCCGGTGACGTGGCGCCAAGTTCGATCATCTTCCGCATGGTGTCGGCGTTGCGCACCACGTCAGGGTTGCGGTTCACGGTATCGAGCGGCATGTCGAAGCGTTTGGCCCACGCAGAACGCATGGCAGCTTCATCAGGTGTGAGCCCACTATCGGTAACTGTGCGAGTAGCCGCGGCTATGCCGGCGTTCACTTCGACGCCGGGAAGACGACGTGACGACAGTGATGCGTCAGCCATCAACGGCTGCTCGATGCCAGGCCCCAACAAAGATAGATCGTCAGCCACCAGTTGCCCTTCTCTCTGCTTGACTACGTTGGATCGCTGCGTCCTTGGCTGCTTGCTCGTCGGCGCCCGCGCGAGTGTACCGGATGCTGGCTTCCTTCATAAACGCCTGCGGCCGGATGATCATCTGCGTGCGCCACAGACGGGCCACAGACTTGTCGCTAATCGGCGTGTTCTCTTCGCGCAGAAGCTCTTCGATGTAGCGCCGCTCGGGGGTTTTCTTCTCCTCCTGCTGCGCGTTTCCGAGGCGTTCGAGGATGTCCTTGTCCTGCATGGTCTGGGGTTTGATGGTCTTGTCGAACCAGTACGACCGGGCTTCGATGACCTTGGCGTCAACCACGCGCGCGATGGCGGCGTCGCGCTCATCGCGAGTGAGCGGTTTCTTGGTGATCTGCTGCACCCGGTTCATCTCATACTCGATGCTGTCCTTGAGCACAGCAGCGTCTGCCTTCTGCGCGTTTGTCGCCTTGCCGTCGCGCGGGAGGATACCGGCGTTGTACGCAAGCGCGGTGAAGGTGTCGTTATCGAGTTGCGCGTCCTTCATCTTCTCGCCGCTGGCGTTCACCTGGCGCCAGAGGTTGTGCACCTTGACCATGTTCTCCAGACCAATCTGCCCTTGCAGCATCTTGATACGTTCTTCAGGCAGCCCGCGCAATTTGTTGGGGTCCAACCAGGTGAGCGTGTCGGCGAGATTGGTGCGCTCGAGGATGTGCGCATCGCGCATGATCTTGGTGTAGGCACGCGACTCTTCGGCGGACGCGCGGCTCGCGCGCGTGGCAGCGATCTGCTCGCGCCGCAATATCTCGTCGTCCATCATCTTGTTGAACTGCATCTTCGCTTTCGGCCCAGCGTTGATGTAGGCTTCCGATTTCTTAATGGCCTCAGGCGACATCTTGTTGTTGTACATGTCATACAACGACGAGAGAGACTTGGCCTCGATCTGCTGGATATCAGCGTTGTAGTTCGACGTGCGGAACTGCGCCTCAGCACGCGCTGCGCGCAACGCTTCCGGGTTGTCCTTGAACTCTGCCCGCAGCGCGGCGTCGATCTTCTCGAACGGGATCGGGTCTTCCTTACTCTCCGGGGTGAACTTGACCATCAGGTCAGTCACGCGGTCTAGCGCCACCTGCTGGTCGTTCTGGCTCTTCAAACCCGCGGTGAGTTGCGCGCGCACGAGCGGGTTGATTTCCTTGGGGTCCACGCTCTTGATGTACTCGAGCGCGGCCTTCGGATTGGCGGCGCCGTTCAGGTCGGTGGCCAACGTCTTGGCGCGTGCCTCGTGCATCTTCGTGAGGGCATCGCGCATGTTGTCTTCGAGTTGCTTCTCGTCCCACTTCTCTGTCATCGCGCGCGCTTGGACATTTGCCACCAAGCTGTTGCGCGCGTCTATGTAGGCCAGGTCCGTGCTGGCTCGAGCGGCCTCAACGATCAGACCGTCGTTGGTCCGGTTGTAGGTATCGGTGCGGTACTTGACGGTTTCGTTGTGCTCGAAGTTGGCGGCCTCTCCGCGCGCGGCCAGGCCGTGCTGACCCGCCTGCTGCACGAACGCGCGCTGCACGTCGCCGGTGAGCCCTTTACCTATCTCTTCAACCTGTTTCTTGTGCCAGTCGCGAAAAGCCTGCGTCACACCGGCGGCGGCCGCGCCGACGTTGTTCTTGCGCATCTCCTCGAAGTAGGTTTGCGTGCGCGAGCCAAGCTCTGTGCGCGCTTCTTGCACTTTGGCGACAGCGTTCTTCTCAGCTTCCTCGAGCGCGATGCGCGCGATAGGGTCGCTGGCCCGAGCAATGGATTCTCCGAACACGACGTCCTTCGCGCCTTCTGACGCGAACAGGTCCGGCGACGCGACAGAGGACTGCCTCGCCGACGGCAGCGCGCCGCCGACGGTGCCGGTCATGTCAAGACGTGGTACGGTGGCCATGGCTAGAACATGTCTCCGATGTTGCTGGTGTAATCGGCAGCGGGCGCGCTATCGAACACGCCCTTCTTCTTGTAGTTGTACCAGCTTGACGCCACCGCGCCGCCGCCAGTGAGCAGGGTGCGGAACGCGTCCCCGCCAGGGTTCTCTGCGTTGGCCCTGGCGCGCAACATCTCCGAGTCTGCCTGGAGGCCCTTGGCCCGTTCGCGCGCGGCCCACGCAGTCTTGGCGGCGTCGTCACCCACTGTGCGAGCGCGCAGGGCTGTCACGTAATCTGTGCCGGCGAGCACCGCTACGGCGCTGCCGTAGTCTAATGAAACCCCACCAGCGGCCATCGTATTGCGCTGCGTGCCTTTGGTCTGGGCGCCTTTGTGTAGGACCTCTTGCGTGGCCGCCTGCCCGCGCGTGAGCGCGTCCTGGGCCTGGTACTCCTCCAGCACGGCGTTGTTGGCCGCCACCGAGGATTGAAAGTTGTAGCCTGTTCGAGCACCGGCGGACCTGCGGTACGCACCGGCAGCAGCGGTCACAGCGCCGAATGACTTCAGGCCCAGATCGACGTTGGCCAGAACCTTACCTGAATCTTCCATCAATCACCTCGCTTCTTGATCATTGAAAATCCGTGCGAGTGGTAGCCGAGGTATCGGTACAGGTTGAGCGTGGTGTCGGGTGTAACCATCGTGCTGCTGCCTACAACAATCTCCATCGCGTTCTTCTCGACGAACGCCCAGCGCTCAAAAGCGCGGACGAGCTTTATGGCGGCGCGGGCAAACGTCCCCCGGTGCTCAGGCTTCACGTAGAAGAGAACCTCGCGCGCAACAAGGTCGGGCCCGAAGATGTGGTCCTGAAGGACGCCGCCAAAAACACCGGTCACATGATGATCTTTCTCGGAGACAACAACATAAGCGGACGGTGGCCCCCCGGTGGCGTAAGTGCCGACCATGGCGCGAATCGTATCCTCCACTTTAACCGGGTCGAACCTCAATGATCGATACCGGGGGGACTCACTGTGGGCTGCTCGGCACAAGTCCATCAACACACCTGAATCGTCGGGACGTGCGGGCCTGACTTGAGTGAAAGCGCTGATCGCTATCATGCGTACTCCAACGCCATGGCGAGGACAGTGAGGGGCAGCGGGTCCGATTGGCGTATGCAGACGGTGCCGTCTTCCGCCCACGTTGGCGTCAGGCTGACCTTGAACTTGCCGGTTACGCGCGCGGGCGGGGCGCCGTACGCTTCGTCCGTGCGTTGCTTCATCAGTGTGAGCTTGTCGAAATCCGGGCCGACGCGGATGCTGCTCGAGTTGTTCACCCGGATGTGCACGTGGTTGACGTTCTTCCGTTCGGTCTGGCCGTTGCCAGGCTGCTCGTTCGCCACCGGCAGCGTTTCCAGATCGCAGTTGTAGGCCAGGCCGACATGAACCTTCGACGCGGTCACACCGTTGGGGAGCGTGAGCCGGCCTGTTGCTGACACCGTGAGGTTGTTGATCACCGCACCGTCTGCGAGCACGGCCACCGGTGTGTTGAGCAGGTGCCACAAGCCCGTCACCACGTTGGTGGCCGCGCCGCTGTACGTGGCCCCTGCGTCTACGCAGAACGAGTCTTCCAGTGTGACGAAGCGCCTGCTTGCGAGACGTTCGATGTTCCGCACGGTGCGCCCGTTGATCGTGCGGCGCACGATGCAGTAGGCGTAATCCTCATCGCCCTCTGGTGTCACAGACACCCACTCGAAGACACCGTTGGTGCTGTGTTGATGCCACGCCAACACCTCCTGCTCCGGCACGTAGGTGACACCGAGCATCACCCCGTCGCTGCGGGTCGCCCACACCACCGGTGATGGTGCGCGGGCGTAGGCCATGGACGTGAGGGTGTAGCCGTCGAACAGGTGAGGTGCGAGAAGCGATATGTCGTTGGTGCGATACCCGCGCTGGTTCCACTCGTACTTCAATTCACGCACGTGGCCGCCACGGTCCTGGGCATACAGCACGGCACCAGCGGTCACGGCCGGTGTGACGTTGCTGGCACCGACGAAGTCCTCCGGTTTGTAGCTGATCGTCAGCGGCGTGAGCGTGTCAGAGTTCTGGGTCTCGATCTTCCACTCGGCACCAGACGTGAGCAGCAGCAGATCGCTGACAGGCAGGATGTGCCGGATGACGTTGGCCTGGCGAGCAGTGAGACTCACCGATATCGAGTCGTCATCCTTGAGGGGGATGGAGTAGGTCAGGTTACGCTCTGTCCCTGACCGGGTGCCCCACAAACCTTGAGGCTTGTTCGTTGTGCCGGCGAACCATTTGCGGCCGCCAAAGTACCCCACCGCGGACGGGTAGTTGCCGGCACCGACGAAGGGGTCGTTGACGAGCGGCGGTGTCTTGGTGGTGTCGGGTGTGATGTTGTCGTCGCGGAAACCGCTACCGTCAGTCTGGCCAATGTAGCCATAGAGGCCGTTGAGCAGCTTGTAGACGTTGTAGCGCACAGCGCCAGCGGTAGCCGGCGGGGTGATGGTGTTGAACGCACCGGCGGCTGTGAGGACCTGGCATGCGGCGTTGGTGGTGACCACACTAGCGAGCGACTCTTCCAATGTGCCGGTTGCTATGGCTGTGGTGACGTAGCTGTAGCTGGTCCCGCCCGCGGCGTTGGGCACCACAGTGCACGCGCCAGGGGCCACTTGCGTGGGGGAGAACGCCACCGCTGTCAATGTCCAGTTCGTGGCCCCGAGGCGGGCAAGCTCACGTTGCTGGTAGCTTGGGTGGACAAGCGTCATCACGTCATTGGACTGCGTGAAGTGGATGGACGCCAGGTCAGCCTCAAGGTAAGGCGTCGCGATTTCATAGACACGCGACACGTTGCCGCCGGTGAATGCGCCGAGGGACGTTGTGTCGAAGGCTACACCGGTCAGGTCGGTCAGGCTGAACGTGTTCGCGCTCAGAACCACCACCTTCATGTAGCGCCCACTCAGGTCGCTCATTCCGGTGACGTCAGAGAAGTAGAGCCACTGCCCGGTGGTGAAACCGTGGGCGACCCGGGTGAACACCCCGGGGTTAGCGTTCGTTGCTGAGGCCACTGCAACCGCGGTCTCCAACACCGTGCCCGCTTCGGTGTGTATGCGCATGTACTGATCGCCGAACTCCAACTGGTACGTCTGCGTCGTGGAGAAGATGAACGGTATCAGCACGGACCGCTTGCTGCTGTCCTTGCTCTCAAGGACGTACTCCAACCCCGCGCGCGACTGCGCGGGCCCGTGAGGGAGTATCCGAAAGTTGAGGCTCGTCGTCAGGCCGTTTTGCATCCTGGCCAGGTCCACCCGGCCGAATAGCTCGGGGGTTATCTCACCCGCGCCGAACGATTTCCAGAGGTGCTTCTTGCTCATGCGCGCGCCGCCACGGACGATGGGGTGACGTCGGCGTAGACGTTCTGCTGCCGGCGTTGGCCATCGTCACGCGTCGCCTCAGGGTACTCGACCTGCATGAACATCTTCATCATGGAAGCCGCTATCTGCACCCCCTCAGTGCCCTTGACGAGCGGCCCCGCCAGATAAGTCGACAGCAGCCTGGCCAACGCCATGATCGCAAGCGGGGTCCACCGTGTGGTGTCGGTGGTGTCGTGCACGTAGGCCAGGACTGCGTTCTCGATGTTTGTGTAGAGCACGAGAGCACCCGTGCTGTCGGCCTCGATGACAAACTGCTGGTGGTCGTTGTCGGGGTGGCCCTTGGTGTACAGCGTGTTTATGTCACGGCCGATCAGGCTGTGAAAGAACGCGTCGGTGGTATCCCCAGGGACCAGCACAGCCAACGGCTTGAGGCAATTGTTGGGCAGCGCGTATGCGTATTGCCACCCATTCGGTGGGGTGATGGTGAGCAGCGCCAGGTCCGCGCGGCGCGTCGAGAACGACCACGTGAACTTCGTGAGAAGGGCCACCCGCGCCATAGGGTAGAAGCGTGCGCAGTACCCCGCCTGCGGGCTGCCTTCTGGCGGGTCGATGCTCGACACCGTGGCTTCGTCTCCGAGGTGCGACAGCGCCAGGTTGCAGACGTCGATCACGGAACTCATTTAAGCCACCCTGTGGTAAGAGAGCGTACCAGTACCGCTCGGCAGCACAGCACCGATGCGGTTGCCTTGCGACACCCACACCGGAATGGTTTGGTTTGCGCGCAGCAGATAGCCTGTGCTTGTGGTGACGTCGTTGGCTGTAGCGGCCACCTTCAGGTAAGTGTCGGACGCCGACCACACGTCATACACGCCTTCAGCCAGTGTTGCGCTTTGCGCTGCAGTGGTGGAGGTAGCGACCTGGCCTTGCGAGTCGTTTTCGATATCGATGAAGTCCGCCACGTTGCGGGCGAAGTCCCTTGTGCGAATACCGTTTTTTGCCATCAGTCACCCCATAAAAACACGGGGGCTTGCCGCCCCCGTTTCATGCAGCCTCGATTGCGGCTTAGACCAAAGAGTCGGCGTCCGCCTTCGGCTTGGTCTCAACCTGCACAGGCCGGGTCAACAGCGTGGTGAGTTGGGCCACTTGCGCTTTGAGCGCAGCCAGTTCCCCACCCACCTCGCCCGCCGGGGTGACGACCCGCGGCGGGTCGACGATGAACTTCTCGTCGACAGGCTTGAACCACGAAGAGTGTTTGCGCGCGGTAGCCACCGGCACCTCGAACTTGTCGCCGGCATTGCGCACGACGAGATTGTCGAAACCGGTGGCAGTTGCCACAACCGTGATCGTCTTCATTTTTGCAAGGCCCTTTCTTAGGCGTCGATGGTGTAGTTGTTCGGGTAGACGATGTTGCGGTCGATATCCGGCGTGAGGAACGCCTCGATACCAAACGCGGTGAAGCCCGCCGACACCGTGTAGCGCAGGCCCAGGTACCGCTCGTAATTGCCGAACGGCAAGCGGTGGCGCCACGCCACGTAGTTGGCCACCAGCGTCGCGCCGGTGATCGCACCAGACGACCCGTGGTTGGTCACGGAGGTCGACAGGCCGGCGTCACTGTCCGATTCGAGCGTGATGGTCAGTGTCTTGGCGGCGTCGGCGCCGGCGGCCGCAGTGGTCGTCTTGACGATCAGGGTCAAACCCCATTCGCCGACGGCTTCGTCGACGATAGCAGGGGTGCTGCCGGGGGCGCGCAGGTCCACCACGTTGGTCGAGATGGCAGTGGCAGTGATGGCCTGACCGGTGACGACGCCATCTGCGGCGACACTGCCGGAAAGGCGGAGTTGGGAATCGATGATCATGGTGTGTCCTTTCGAGTGGTAGGGTCTCAACAGCAAGGGCCTGAAGGCCCTGTGCCGTTTACGAGATGGTGGCTTCCGTGGTCAGGATTTGATCACACAGCCGCACAGGCACACCTTGGAAGGTGAGAGTGCCGCCCGCCACTGAGCCGGCCGAGACCTTGCCAAACTGGTCCAGACCTTCGCTGAACTTCAGGACCGAACTGGTCTTGTCCATCGCCGCGATGCTCAACATCTCCCGCACGGTGCGGTTGGCGTAGAACACCGGGGTGCCCATACCAATCGCCGGGATGCGGGCCAGCGCGCGCACCATCATCTTGAGGATGGAGGTGCTCGCGGTGACGGCCTGGGTACCGGACAGCGCCACCAGTTCGGACGTATCAATGTTGCAGATACGCACGACATAGCGCCAGTCCTTCACGGTCAGACCGCACTTCCACTGCCACAGGTCACCCAAGGCGCGGTAGCGGTTGCCGTTGGCGTCGAAGGCGTCGTACTCGCCGAGGTCCTTGTGCTGCAGGCCCGCGGTGGACGCCTTCGGGTAGATGCCGGTCACGGTCTCACGACCCCACACGACCAACCAGATCGAGGTGTTGTCGGAGCCGGACCCGCCGGCGGACAACACGTTGGCGCCGTTGGTGGCGCCAGAGATGGTCGAATAGCGCGGAGCCAGGCCCATGAAGCGTTCCGAGTTGACCGCGGTGTTGCCGTAGATCAGGGTCTGGGCGAAGGTCTGGTTGAGCGACTCGAAGAACGAGCGGGCTTCCGACAGGCGGAAGTCCTTGTCATGACCGTTGAGGGCCACCGCTTCGACGTCGACTTCAGCACGCGTTTCGAGCATGCCGCACGCGTCGGTGATCTTCGCGCGCTGGCTCTTGGATGCCGGGACGCCTTGGTACAGTTGACGCCAGATGGACGTCGGCATACCAGTTCGCACCGTGGTCTCGTGCCCTGTAGGAAGGTTGCCTTCCATCCAGTTCATGTCGGTGATGATTTCGTTGGTCTGGTTCAGCAGTTCGACCACCGTGGCGGTCTTGCCTTCGGGGTCGAGCGACTTGGCCACGTCATGCAGAGTGACCTTGCCGTTGAGACCGAGGGTGGCGCCGACCAGCGACATGTAGCCGAGGGTGGTGGCGTCAACGACGCCGAAGTACGCGAGCGTGCACGCGAGTGCGGCGAACAGAATCGCCTGGAGTTGAAAGTGCTTGTAAGTCATGGTGAGTCCTTTCATTGGGCCTGGGGGCCCCAGATGCGTTCGGATACGGTCTTCTCCCCGCCGGTCTTGTCAGCACCAGTGAGGTGTTTTGCATCAGGCGCCATGTACTTGCCGACGCGGAACATCCATCGGATGACCTCAGGGTGGTTGCCCAACCCGCTGTCATCAAGCAGTTTCCGCAAGGCGGGCGTCGCGACCTCTTTGGCCATCGCCCGGTGCGCAATCGCAAGATTGGCTGCCAGGTTCTCGCCGCCGAATTCGGGGTCCGCCTTGGTTTCAGTGAGCCACTGGGCCACTGCTTTTTTCTGGAGGCTGTTGATCGCTTCGCTGTTCTGCTTCGCGATAACCGGTGCCATGTCGTTCAGCAGTTCTTGGGCCTGCGTTTGACTCAGATTGAACTTCTTGGCCGTACCCTGAAACGCTTCCAGAACCGAGGTCGGCAACTCCACACCTTCCGGTGCGGTGAAGGCCTCGTAGGTCTCGGGCGCACCCTCGACTTTCGGTTCATCTTTCTTGGGCTCGTCTGCGGGCGTTGCGCTGTCTTCCACTTTCACTTCAGTGGCAGCGGCGTCCTCAGGACCCTTCGCACTTGGGGCCGTCTCGGCAACACTGGTAGCCAGCGAAGGCGTCGCCGCCGGGGCTGCTACTGGTGCTGCGGGGGTGGCTTCAGGTGCGGGCTGTTCGGGTGGCATTCAGTTGCTCCATCGTCATCTGGTGGTACTGCTCTGGGCACAGCAGGTGAATCTCCGCCAACTGCATTTGGCCGACATACTGCATGCCGGCCCGGAAGGCGTTGTCTTCCGGTAGCGCCCCGATGCGGTGAGGCGTTTTAAACACCCCACAGTCGGAGAGCAACTTCCACATGAGCTTTCGCCCCTGCTTGGTGCCCATGAACCATTTGAAGTCCTCAATCTCCTGTTCGCGTGCAAGCGCTTTTGCCTTCGCATCCGCTACCTGCTGCTCTTCAGTCGTCTCGAAATACCCGTCTTGGTTCATGGCTATCACAAAGTCTATTACGATTGCATCAGGTTATCGATACCACCTAATCGTTGTCACCCCACAGCACGTTGATCATCGGTATACCCGCCTGCGCGGCCTTTCACGATAGTTGAAAAACGACACCACAGTCTCCACCGCTTCCGGCCAGGAGTCGGCCGAGAACAACCACGCGACCGCACCCCTCCAACCGGCGGGTTTCGTCGCATCGGGATACGGCGTGCCAAGGCCGGGCGTGTAGCCCTGCACCGACTTCCGCTTCGCCGTGTCCCAGGCCATCAGAGCGCTCCAAGCTCACGCAGGCGGTTCATGTACGCCTCGCGCTTCGGCGAGCCTTCGGGTGACGCCTCCATCTCCGCGCGCCACTCCTCGATCAGCGCAGCCTCGCTGCCAATCGAGCGCCGGTCGGTGCGGGATAGCAGGCTCGCGATCTTGGTGTCGGTGTCCTGCTGCGCGCGGGCGAGCGTGATGACAAGGTCTGACAGGTTCTTGACCACGCACGCCAGGCCGAGCGCGGCCGCGGTGATCAGTCCGCTCCACACCACCAGGATGGTTTGGGTATCAGGCATATTTCGCTTTCGAGAACACGCCGGCTGCGTCGCTGATCGTGGCTGTCAGGATCACCGTGCCAGCGGAGTTGTGAATCTCGTCGGTGCCGAGCCCGCTGTCCGTATCGCGTTTGTTGCGGATCGCCATGAACGTGAGCATCGCCGCTTGGTCCGCGGTCGGCGTAGCGCCAGGGTCGCCACTCAATTCAGCCATCGTGCGGCCGCCCACCGCCGCCGCTATCTCGTTGGCCGCATCCGTCGCCAGCGCGGCCGCGTCAATCGCGCCGGCGGCGAACTTGGTTGCGGTCAAGGCTCCGGTTGCGATAGCGGCTGCGTTGATGGCGTTGGCCGCGATGCTCGCCACCGGTACCCCCGAAGCCAGCGGGGCAAGCTGCGTGTCCAGGTTTGCCGACGCCAGCCCCACCGCCGTGCGCGTGCCTGCCGCATCAAGCGGCGCCGTGTACGAGGCCGAGGCCAGGCGCGAAGTCACTGCCGCGTCAAGGCGGCTGATGCCCATGCTTGTTGCGTCCTCCAGATCGACGGCCACCACTTGCAGTTCGATGGGCAGCGGTGCCATGCCCGAAGCACCGGACAGCATCAGCGTGACCGTGCCGGCCGTCGCAACGATGGTGTCGGACAGGTCAAGGCGGTACATGCCCGGCATGTTGGCGGAGGAAATCTCCACGAACCCACCGTCCGAGTGAGCGCCGCCCACAGTCTGCGTGGCAAGCGTGAGCGCCGTGGCCGAGCCGGTTGCCCCCTTGCGGTAGTAGCACACCAGCGAAGCCGTGTTGTAGGCAAGCCCGGTCTTTCCGGCCCCCGTCGTGCTGGCCGAGTCCTGAATGAATACGTCAATGGTTTGGTCGACTGAGCCGGCCTTGATGATCTTCTTCATCCCCGCATCCCTCCACCCATGCCTGGGTGCGTGAGCAACCCGCCGCCGCCACCCCCGCTCGGCGCGGTGATATCCGCCAGGATCAATTCAACCCACGGTCGTTTGGTGTCAGTCTTGGTAAATGCGCCATCGCTGGCGTCAGGAGGGTAAGCCGTGGCAAGCGTGCGGCTCACAAATCCAAACTGCTCACCCATCGCATACGCGGTACGGTCGGTGTTCGTCGCTACCTCCAGCGTGGCGAGCGTCAGGTTGGAAGCCCGTCCGCTTGAAAAGCCGACGGCATATTCCGTGCCCGCATTCAGCGTCGGCAGCGTCCCGGTGAAATACCACTCAAGCACGCGCTGTCCCGTGCCCGCCGCATCATCCTCATCCGTGGCATTGCTACTCGCCAGTATCGTCGGATTGGTGCCGGTCACATCACCGTATAGGTTGCAGGTATTCGTGTTGGTGCCTGTGCTTGTCACGCCGGCCATGTAGGCGCGCACACCCTTAACCTGGTAGGTGCTCCACCACGTAGAAGGGATCGTGAAGTACAGGCCCTTTTCTGTGGTTGTGCCCGCAATCTCGCTTAGAGCGATATTGGAGGCCGGGTAGCCGTATGCGGTCGTGCTGGACTTGTACCCAAGCGCCGGGCCTACCGTGGCGTTTTTTGTCCAAGCCCCGGCGGCGGCTTTTGAAAGCGCGTATGGAACGCCTGCCCGGACAGCGACCCACGACATGGCATACCCGACCTGGACATAATTTGTCGTGTCATCGACCGCACTTGTATTGCGCTGGAACACAACCGCGAATTCTTCATCACGAGCGCAACTGTAACTCGTATCTAGCGCCACCCATACCCAAAGACCGTCATTCGCGTTATCCGGGCTGTAAGTGGTATCCGTGCTACCAATCCACGTACCGGACGGTAAGCCCGTAGTGCCAAGCGTTTGCAGTCCTACCGTCCAACTATTGGCCGCCGCGCCAGTTCCGCCGTGCGTGCTCTGCCGATACCCCACGTGAGTGATGGTGTCCGCATCACGCGCACGGACAACCATTGCCACACCGTCGTTCTGGTTGTCCAGGCTGAACGGTGTATAGGTCGTCGCCTGCGCTTGCGCCCCGATGGGCAGCGGCAAGCCAACACCGAGATTCAGGGCATCAGCCACTAGGCTACCCGAATCACCGTGCCAGAGCCGGTAAGATCAAGCTGCGCCGTCTTGTTTTTGGCCCCAAGCAGATTTGCCATCTGCGGATCACTTTTGAGCCACTGCGCGAGAGCGAGGAACACCAACTGCTGATCGGCAATTTCATCTTCAAATTGTGCGATGGCAGCATAAAGCTCTTGCACCGAGCCGAATTCAAGAATTTGCCCGGAAGGCGGCGGCAACGGACCTTGGCCTGTCGTGTACTCGACGTTCACAATGCCGTTCGGAAAAGTTTTCACCGCATCGATGCGAACAGTTTTTGCCATGTTGTGTCTCCTAGTGTGGGTACTGCGCTAGGTCCACGCGCGAGGTGGAACCGGTGGCGTTGGCCGCGTCCGCGTTGGTGGCCGTAATTGTCAGGTAGCGGCCCATCGGTCGCAGGTCCATCGTCTGCGGGCCGTTTGCGCTGCTCAGGGTAGCGAACGTGGTGCTGATGCTATCCGTGTCGATGAAACCTAGCCTGCGTGTGAGCGCCCCCAGCGTGTCGCCGGAGTAAACCTGCAGGTTGCTGGTGCCTGAGCTTGGCGCCACCCACGAGATGTGCAGGCGGATGAACGGGAAAAGAATCCAATCCTCTCCAAGGTCGAAGCGCACAGTGGCCACCGCCAACGCGGCCAGGCTCGCGATAGTGCCGTCCACCCAACCAGCTTCGCCACTACCGCTGACCGCGTTGGCGCCTGCACTGAACAGCCGGATGGGTACTGCTTCAGGGTTTTGAATCGTCATATTGGCCTCTACTGCGGCCCTGTATAGCCGCTGAATTGTGAAATGACGTCCTGCACCACCCCAGGGTCAACCTGGCTCGCGGTGGCTGCGGTGTTGGCCGCCTGCTCCATCTGCGCTGCCTGCGCCTGCGCCGCCTGTTGTTCGGCGCGCTGCTGTCGGATGATCGCCACCTGCTCGTCGGCCACGATCAGGTTCGGGTCGACGCCGAGCATCTCGCTGTACTGGTCGACAATCTCGTCGGTGTTGAGCTTGTCGAGCACGTCCGGTTTGTACTGGGCCATGCCCCCGACCGTGCCGATGAGTCGGTCGACAGACGACACGCCCACCGCGCGCTGCGCCTGGGCCAGCATCGAGACGAACTCGACGTTCAGGTCCTGGCCCTGCAGTTCTTCGGGCGGAGGCGGCACCATACCTGCCTCGATCATCTTGTCGAACGTGTTGTCGATGTAGGGCTTCAGTAGCTCGTTGTGCAAGCGTTCGAGCACCGGGCCCAGCATCAGCAGCTTCTCTTCGTGGCGCTCGCTGATTTCGCGCGCTGTGACGCCGCTGCGGTCGTCCTGTGCCAGCATAAGGAACAGGTCGACGTACATCGTGCTGTTGAGCCGTGCGCGCACGTCCTGGATGTCGGCCAGCAGGTGGTCCATGTTTATGTTGACGTCGAACATCGAGCGGATGCTGTCGCCCTTGCCCGCCACGTCCACGTAGGCCACGCCGCCTGGCAGCGTGCTCAGTGGCTGGTTCTTCAACGATGTGGGTATCGCGAGCGGTGGCTTGACCATGTAGTCGATGCCCAACGCCTTGCGCGATTGCTGGTGCTGTAGTTGCTTGACGTCGCCCAACGCTTCCATGCCGGGGCTGTTGCCGTACACGTCGCCGCCCGACACGTGCCACCGAGGGCACAGCGCGGGGAACGCGCGGTAGCCTGACTCGCGCATGAAGCCGCCCTTGTCGTAGCCAACCTCGATGTAGTTCGAGGTGAAGGCCATGTCCCGCGCCATCGGTGACTTGACATCACGCCCAAGGCGGGGCTCTATGGCGTGGAGCACAGGGCGCCACTTGTCGCGTCCGTGGTTGTCCCACAGGTTCTTGATGCTCGATGAGACGACACTCCAGTCGAACGCCTTCTGCACCGGGTCGTACACAAACTCGGTGACGATCTGCGCGACGGTCATGTCGAACTCGCGGTACAGCGTGTCGACCACACCGCGGTGATTGGTGGCGATGGCGTACTCACCTGCGGTCAACGTGTAGTGGCGCAGCACGTCGTCGAAGTCATCGAGCACGATGTCGGCCGCGGTGCCGTAGGTGATTAGCTCCTCGTATATCGAGTGTAGGCTGCGATAGGTGTTCGAGCGCGCGAAGACCGTGCGCATCAGTTCCGTGCAGAAGTTGACCCACTGCTTGACGTCGGCCGACTCCATCAGGTCCTTGTCCGCAGTCTCCAACCTGAACCAGGGTCGTGCCGGGCTGGTCATGCCGGCCATCAAGCCTGCAGCGCACACGCGCACGGCCCTGGTCCCAGTGGAATCGATGATCTTGCTGTGGCGCTTCTCGCCCCGGTTTCTGTCTTGCAGAAAAAAGCGACCCGTGCGTGGCGCAAAATGATCACTCAGTTCACGCCAGTGCGAGAACCACGAGTCACGCTCAGTCCACAGTGACTGCTTGCGCGTGAGGTGGTACTTGGTCGCGTCCGACATCAGGCCGTGCCGCCCAAGGTCTTGGCCTTGCCAAGAGCGCTCGGGCCCAGGCCGCCGCCGGTGAGCAGCGTGCTGCCAGGCGTGCCCGCCATAGGCCCTTCAGCAGCCTGGTTCTGCTTCTCGAACGTGGCCGCTGTCGGGGTCTTGGCTGCTTGCGACTCGGGCGGCGCGGCTACCGCAGGGGCCTGGGCCTGCTGCTCTTGGCCACCCCCTTTGCCAGAGCCCATGAGGCCGCCGATGCCGCCGATCAGGCTGCCGACAGCAGACAACATTGGTACGGCTTCCATAGACGGTCCTTCGCTCAGGTTAGATTCGTAGCGAAGGGATCATACACGTCAACCGTACGGCCAACGATACCGGGGTCACGATACTGCGAGCCGGGCATCACCAGCGCCTCACGAGGCTTGAGCGTGACCGGTGCCGCGAAGCTCAGGGCCAAGGCGTCGCCGCGGCCAGGGCTGGGCACACCACGGCGCTTCGCGTCCTTCTTGGCCTCTAGTTGAATCTTGCCGTCTGCGCGCGGCACGGTCTCGATGCCGGTCAGGTCGCGGTATAGCACCTGGTCCGGTGGCAGCGCGCCACCTTCCTTGAGCCACTGCCGCACGCCGCCATACATCTGGGCCCGCTTGTTCAGGTAGCCCGGGTCGCTCGACTCGCCCGCGAACCACACAAGCTGCCACTGCCGGCCGAGCGTGGTGCCGTACGACATCACGCCGGTGCCATAGCCTGCGTCTATGAAGACGGCATCGGCCATATGCTCGTCCTCAAGATGCATCAGCTTCTGGCCGATGACCATGTCGTTGTCGTTCTTCGCGAACGTGAACAGGACACGGAAGTGCAGCCCTTGCCGCAGGCCGATGACACCTTCGTCGTCGCCCTCCCACGCGTTGTCCAACGTGAGAATCTTCGGCGCGAAGTTGTACTCATCGATGCGCAGGTGGCGGCCGAGTGCGGCGTCGACGTCGTTGGTGCTGATGAACTGCTTCACGCTCAACGACGGGAACATGCCGCGCACGCGCACCTTCACCAGGTCGCTGTCGATGCCATAGTCGTCGATCAGTTCCTGCAGGAACTTCTTGTTCGTGATCTGCACGCTGCGGCTGTCGATCTGCCAAGTCGTCCACCGGTGGCGCATGGTGGTAAAGCAGTCCTTGAAGTTGCCGGTGTTCTGCGTTGGGTTGCCGAACGCGAACCACATGGGCTCACCGTCAGTCAGGCCGCCCTCGCTCACCTCCCATATCTTGCCGGGGATGGCCGAGGCCTCGTCGTAGAGGTAGAACGGTGTGCTGTTGACAGCATGCAGGCCCGCGAACGACTCGCTGTTCTCTTCACGTGATGTCTGCGCATCGCATCGCCACGAGTCGGGGAACTGCTTGTGCTTCATGCTCATCGAGCCGCGGCCTGTGTTGACGTCGAACCAGTGGCCGGTGATGCAGCGCTTGGTCCACATCGCCACCTGCGCCCAGGTCTTCGACTCAAGCTGAGGTGCCGTGTTGGCTGTCACCACGCCGCGCGCGTTGGGCCTGGTCGACATGATCCAGTTGACGAGCCATGCAATGAGCGCGGACTTGCCGATACCGTGGCCGCTGGCCACTGCCATGCGGATGGGGTCGACCGCGTTGATGCCGTCGAAGCCCCGGGCGCGTACCTGCTTGCCAATCTCGGTGAGCAGGTCGCAGGCCCACTTGTCAGGGCCATATTCGCTGTCGTAGAGCATGTCGTAGGGCGCATCGAGCTTGCACACCTGCAGCATGGGGTCGCTGTCCCACTCATAGGCGAACATGACGAACCCGAGCGGGTCCGCGTAGAACTCCGCAACCTGCTCTGCCAGTTCGATATCAGCGCTGCTTGTTGACACGTGCGCGCCCCGCGGTGAGCTTCTGGACAAGCTCGTCACCGAGGTTGACTTGCACCGATGCGGTGTCGCGATACTTGGCTGGGTTGCTGGCCTTCAGCATGTTCCACAGCAGCGTGTTGTCGTACTCGACAACCTCATCGACCTGGACGCCCTTGTAGTGCACCGGCTTCTTGACACCATACACAGCCCGCTCGTAGGCCGTGACTTCGAGCGTCTCGTCCTTGGCCAGCAGCGCCTCATCCCACGCCGCGGCGAAGGCCTTGTCCTTGTCGCGCCACCCGTACACGGTTTGCCGGCTGGCGCCCGACTGACGGCAGGCAGCAGATACCCCGCCGCCATTGCGCTCTAGCGCTTGGAGGAACTTGGCCTTCTGAATGACCGCGGTGATTGCATCCATAGGGCCATGATACAGCCCCGTGGCGCGGCGAACGATACCGGGTTGAGGCCTACCTACATCAAACCCTGTCGCGGCCCGTCACGAGGCGCTGCACCGTTGCCCGGGGGACCTCGAACATCTTGGCCAGGCGCCGGTATCCGAGGTGGTCTGGATGGCCCACTGGGTGCTCGCCGTGCAGCTTGCGCATGAGCGCGACTTCCGTGTCTGTGAGCTTGGCCTTGTGGTGGTTCTGGCCTCTGTTTGCAAAAGAATACATGCTGCCCTCTTTCCGGTTGTGGTCTGTTATTTATTGCAAAGTCCAACAGATTTGGCACCACCGAGTACAACACAACAACAGCCCTATAGGCTGCTGTTGTATTGTTGTACTCTGAGCGGGATTGGTCGAAGTACAACAAAAAGTACAACAGTAATTTTTTGCAATTTGTTGTACTGTTGTATCTGCTAAAAATTACACAATGTCGTTTATATCAGGGCCTTCATCAGCCCCAGCCAGCGTCAACCAGCCCGCAGTCTCCTCAAGGAACCCGTCCTCAATCAGGTCTTCAATGGCCCGTTTGAGCACCTGTTTGCGAGTGTCCTGCCGTGCCCCGTCGTCCCTGGGGTTGGGCCATTCCTTGAGCGCCGCCGCCAGCATCTCGCTACGTGTGGTCCGCCCCGTGAACTCGGTCAGGGCCTCGAACAGGGCCATGGTGGCCTTGTTCTTCGCGCCACGGGGGCCTTTGGCGAGCTTCGGGCTCTCGTTGTTGTGGAGCACCACGCAGGACGTCTCGCGCTCACCATCCTCATCCACGGTGCCCAGGTCCACCCCATTCAACCGGAACGGGAACTCGCCGCCGCCCTCGCCGTCCTTCTGCTTGATCACCGTGAGGCAGCGCGGGCTGTCGAGCTTCACCCCTTCCGACACCACCTCAAGCATCACGTCGGCCGCACCCAGCAGGCTCGAATGCCCCCGGGCGCCCTTGCTGCTGTCCTTGCCACTGTGGTGCACCAACATGACCATGGCGCCCGTCTTGCGGGCCAGGACGTTGCAATGGTGGATGAGCTTGCCCATGTCTTCGGACGCGTTCTCGTTGGCGCCAGGGGTCACCTGGGCCAGCGTGTCGATCACGATCAGCGCCAGGTCCGGTACCTTGTGGATCGCGATGAGCACCTTTTTGACCATCTCCTTGTCGAGCATGTTGGGTGCGTGGCGCATCATCAGCATGTCCTCACCCTCACCGTGATAGAGGTCGAAGGCCTGGATGCGCAATGCGAGGCCGTTGGCGCCCTCTGCTGCGATGTAGACCACGTTGCCCTGCTTCACCCTATGCCCACGCCAATCAACGCCACGTTGGACGCACATGGCAAGTTCGAGCGCGATGAAGGTCTTGCCCGAACCCGGCGCGCCGAACAACACAGCCAGGCCGCCCAAGGGGAGCAGTTTTTTGATGCGGTAGCCGCGGGCTACTTGCGTTTTGAACTGCGACGACGGGATGAGGAGGTAGGGGTCGGCTGCCACCACCTTCGGCGCGCTTCCCAGTGGCTCTCGCGGGCCTGTATCTGCTCCTGCGACGGGGTCGAAATCCCCTCCACCAGCTTCGGCGACGGGGTCGAAGTCATCGAGGCTGTCTTCCCGATATCCAATGCCATCCAGGAACTCAGCCTTGCCTCGATGTTGGCAAGAGGCATGGAGGCAAACGAAAGCTCCGCCTGCGAAACCGCCGGTGTGAGCAGGCCAGTAGCTGGTGCTGGTGTCGCCGGCTTCACCGGTGCTGTGTCCTGCCTCGAACGGGCAGGTGATGTCGATTCGTCCGTCAGGTGCGATGCGATGTGCCTTACCCTCACCGACGAGCCACGAGGCGACAGGATCAGCATCGATTGCCCCGTTGCGTACGCTTGAACGAGGTGCTGCATGCACGTCGTCCACGAGGCTATCCCCAACGCCAAATGCCTCATCCAACGCCTTCCAAAGTCGCTCGAAGTCATCACGTGATACCGTCGGAAAATCGGGTGATTCAGGCAGCCAGCGGTACCGCACCCCACTTGTATGCGTACCGGCGGCAACAAACTGCTGCCCCGTCCCGAGAAATTCAATGTTGCCGTGTGCCGTCTTGATGACACGCTTCGAACCGGGAGCATCCATCCTGAAGGCGCACAGGAACTTGTGAGCGTTATCGCGAACACGAGTGGGTAGGCCAGGTAGGTATTCATCGATCATCGCCCTTATGTTGGCCGCCAGTTCCTGGTCGCCGATGTCGCAATCGAAGCATGGCAACTCCTCAGTGCGTACGCAGATGCCGTGGTCAGGGTGCCGGCGCCAGGCCGCTACCTCTTCCATGGTGGTGATGTGCTCAGGCCACTTGGCGATGCCGCCTGCGCCCTCCGGGTACATCCTGCTCGGTACCTTGCCCAGGCTCTTGAGCTTCGAGCCAGGCATGATCCTGGCGTTCAGGTTCGAGACCACCGGCAGCATGGCCTCGAGCAGCCCTTGCGAGAGAAAATGATCCCACTCGGCGCGCGTGGCGCCGTACTGTGTCAACGACATGTAGGTCCTATCGT
>JACCDR010295296.1_pt1 | contig 48472 bp, 47 predicted proteins | sample 7446431 | NCBI WGS metagenome assembly JACCDR01 (sample SAMN15323443, study PRJNA562643) | freshwater metagenome | isolation source: river surface water | place: USA:Blue River Watershed | collected 2017-08-17 | reverse complement strand
GGGCGCTCGCGTTCAATTATCACGGTACGCTCATGTTTCGAAAGAGCGTGAAGCACAAGGGGATGAAAGCGCGCCCCTTTATGCAGCAAGCGGCGGAAGTCGCCGAGAGCTATTACGACTACTACTTCGAGAGCTCGATCGCGAAAGTCTTTCGATAAAGGCAAGGCGCTATGCCGTTCGGGTTTCGACGATTCAAAATCGGCGGGGTCGAGTATCCGCTCACCGCCGATACGACGAACACGCTTCTCCAGGATGGGGACCCGGCGCTTTACTACGCGCTCGACCTTTTCGAGACGATGCTCGACGAGTACATCGGCGAGCGCCTACTCGCTCAGGCCGCGCTGCTCGGGTACAATTTCCCCTCGGCCGTAGCGCGCGCGATTCACTACGAGCCGTCGCCGTTTCTTCAGGCGCACGACATGGCCTTTCCTCTCTTCGCGCTTTATCGAAGCGAGGAGGCGTGGGACCGACACACCGTGAGCTTCGAGAAGGCCACGAGCATCTGGAGCTGGGCTTACGTCCTGCCCCCGCTCGAGCCCGTCGCCATTGAGCGACTTAGTCCAATTATTCAGAACGTCGCGAAGGTTATCTCTATCGCGGCGATGCAGAGCTTCGACCCGAACTGGCAGCAGAATCAGACGCTGCGCGATCTCTCCGGGATTCAGAGCATGAAGGCCGGCCCGGTCCGATACCTCGATATCGAGATGCTCGACGGGGATCAGAATCGGTGGTGGCGTGCGGTCTCCGGGAAGCTCATCGTCGAGGAGAGGACTTCGATAGTGCTCGAAGCGCTCGATGAGTTCGAAGGCGCGAACGTCTCGGTCGATCTCGACCCGGGCGACGATACGAAGATCGAAGACTTCGTCGTCGTAAATAGCTTCTCCCCGGCCGTGCTCGAGCAGGTATTGCCAAATGCCGGAACGAAAGCCGGCGGGGCGTACTTCGAAATCATCGGGCAGGGCTTTCGCCCCGGGACACCAGGCAAGGTGCTCATTGGAGGCTCGTACGCGTCGAGCGTTTACGTCGCGAGCCCGACGAAGGTTACGGGGCTTACGCCCGCTCATTCGGCTCAGCCGACGTTCGCAGCCGATGTTCAATTCATCGACGCCGACGGCGTGGCCTCGAACATTCTCTCGGGCGCCTACACTTTTCTGACGCCCTAAGCCGCCAAGCGCCCGCGGGGTAGCTCTGGCGTTCGAACCCAATTTCGAAAGGAACCGGCCCCCATGGCAAAGGCACGATTGCGCTTTTACGCGCGAGGCACGGCGCTCGTCGCCGACGTTATCGCGCAGGAGCACCCGACGCACCCCGTTCGGCGCTTCGTCGGTCGTCGCTGGCAGGAGATCCTCCCGGGCCGTTGGGGCTGGGCTCCGAAGGAAGAAGCCGAGGAGCACGATTTTCACCACGACTTAGTGCGCGCGTGCAAAGAGGGCGACCTCTGGCCGGCCGACGCCGAGACGGCAAAGCTTTGCGGCGTCGGGTTCGACCCCGAGTTCGGCGGCGAGGAAACCGAAACGATCAAGGCCTGGAAGGCGAAGAACGCGGCTCCCGCGGCTTCTCCCTCGAAGAAGGTCGAACCGAAGGCGGAGGGGAAACCCTCTGGAAAGGCTGACGTCTAATGCCGGGCGCAATCACGATTACGGGGTTCACGGCCGACGACCCGGTCCCTGGCAATTACCTACAGATTAACTTCGCGCAGGGCGAAGCCGCGGGCTCCGGCTCCCCTATCGAAGTTCTCCTGATGGGGAACATGCTCTCGACGGGCACGGCCACGGCGGACACGATCGTCTACGGGCCCGACACGACGGTGCAGCTCCAAACGGAGACGGACGCTATCAATCTCTTCGGGACCGGGAGCGAGCTTCACCGCATGTTCCGCCGGTTCGTGAAGGTGAATAAGACGACGACGGTGCGCGCTATCGCGGTTACGGAGTCGGCGGGCACTCAAGCGACGGGCACGTTCCGATTCGTCGGCACGGCGACCTCGGCTGGAACCGCGAAGCTTTACGTCCACGACGAGTTCGTCGAAGTCCCCATCGCGACGAACGAGATCTCCTCCACAACCGCCACGAACATGGCGGCGAAGATCAACGAGCAGACGCACTGGGGCGTTACCGCAGCCGCTACGGCTACAGGTATCTGGGGCTTCGTTACGCTCACGGCGAGGCAGAAAGGCCCGCGCGGAAACGAGATCCGCTACATGCCCGGCATCACGCCGAATCTCGGCATGACGGTCCCCACGGCGATTGACCTCCCGCTCGCGAACGGAGCGACCGCGGACTCGAACACGACCGCGCTCGGGACGATTAACAACCAGAAGTTTTATTACATCGTTTCCGCGGCCGGGGACGCGACGCAATTCGACGCGCTCTCGGACCAGGTCGACACAAACGCGCTCCCGGTTACCGGGATTCGCCAGCGCTGCATCACGGGTTCGGTCGATACGCTCGCGAATACGAATACGATCGCGACGGGGAGAAACGCGGCCCGCGCCGAGATCGTGTGGAGCCAGTATTCGCCCTGGACCGGGGCCGAGCTCGCAGCGAACCACGCGGCTATCGTCACGCTCTATGAGACGAAGCCGAACCCGAAGACGAACTTTGCCGGCTTCGGAAATGACGCGACGACCGCCGCGACCTGGTTCGTGCCTCGTCCGCGTCTCGATAGCGCTCTGCCTTCGAGGGCGAATATCAAGAGCGCTCTCAACAACGGGGTTTGCCCCATCGCGGTCAACCCGAACGGGTCGACCTATCTCGTGAATCGAATCACGACGCGGTCGCTCAACGGGTCGAACAACGACTACCGAATCCGAGATGCGCACAAGGTGACGATCTGCGACTTCTTCGGCGAAGACCTCGTCGCGAAGTTCAATCTTCAGTTCCCCGGAATGCGCATCGGGGACGACGTTCCGGACGGAGCTCCTCAGCCCGGCCCGCTCGTCGTCACTCCGAGACGTGCGCGCAATGCGGTCTTCGGGCTCGTCGACGTCTACGCGGGCAACGACTTGCTTCAGGAGGTCGACATCATCAAGGTCGGCATCATCGTGCAGCGAGAGACGAGTCCGCGTTCGCGAATTGGAATCCGAATCCCGCTCCGGCCCGTGGACAATTTCTACCAAAGTGCCATAGATTTGCAGCAAGTCGCATAGTTACGCAAATATCACGATGCGAACATCGTGTTCGCATCCGGCCAAAAGCTTCGGCGAAAGGCAACCCCTGGGCGCCCCGGCTCTTCGACACTCCGCGAAGAGCTTGGGCGCCTTTTTCACGTTTAGAGACCCGGGAGAAAGGCAAGGACCTCGATGGCTGATTTCGCACTTTACACGCTAGCGTTCGTGCTCGTAGACGGCATGCTCCTCGCGCAGGAGGGGAGCGTTACCGTTTCGCGCTCGACGAATAGTCAACCCGTAAACACGGTCGCGCTCGGCTACGCGGGCGAGTCCCCAGGCGCCTCGATGGTCGAGATCACGGTGAAGAACGCCGTGCCCTCGGCCGACTTCGAGATGAACCCTGGCAAGTACATGAAGGCGATGAAAGAGGTCGAAATCGGCGTCCTCGGGCCGGGCGGAAAGCAGCTCACGGCGCGCGGCTTCATTATCTCTGATAGCTTCGAGCACTCGGTCGGCTCCGAGTCGAGTCTCTCGTTTCAGTTCCGCGGCAAGTTCAAGGACTGGGAGTGATAGGCTAGCTTCTCGGAAACCGAACCCCGAGAAGCTGGAGGATCGATGAACGTCGTTCAAAAGAAGAAAGTCGAAGAAGCCATCCCGCCGAGCGCGGTGTGGGTCGCGCTCACAGCCGTGCCTCGCCCGACGCGCACGATTCCGATTCCCCGGCTCGACCCGGAAACCGGGGAATCGGTAGGCGAGATCGTCATGTGGCCTCTGAAGCAAGAGGAGCTCATGGCGGCGAACGCCGAAGCCGACCGCTGGGCGAAGCAGATTCTCCGAGACCCGCAGAAGCGCGAAGAGGCGAACCTCGGATATCAAAGCATCTTCTCGAACGAGGTTTCGATTCAGATTCTTTTCCGCGCCTGTCGAGACGCGACCGGGGCGCCCGACTTCAAGCGCCCGGCGTTCCCGAGCCCGGCGCACATTCGAGCGGAGTTCACGACCGACGAGACCGGGGTGCTCTTCAACAATTACTGCACGGTGCAGTCCGAGCTCGGTCCCATCATCGCTTACCTCGAAGACGGCGAATACGAAGCCCTCGTCCTGCGCCTCGTGGAGGGCGGCTCGGCGTTCCCTTTCGATTCGCTCAGTTGGGAAGCGCAGCGAGCCCTAGTGCGTTTTTTGGTCTCCCGGCTAACGAGCTGCTGGACGGCCATGTTCTCTGCTGGATTGCCGCTCGACGTCGTGAGTCCGCTCGTCGTTGAGTGGTGCGCTCGTCAGGCTGAGAAAGCGCAAGGCGAGGCGGGACCTTTCGAGCCATCCGCCGAGCCTAGCCCCACCGAAGGATAAGGAATGCCCGTCCCCGTCGTCGTCGAGTTCCTTCTCAAGGGGATGCCGGCGGTTCAGAACGCGTTTCGCACCGTCGAGCAAGCGGCTACGGCGAGCGAGCGTGCGCGCACGGTCGGGGCACAGCGGGGGTCGAGGGAGCGTGTAACCGAAGCGGATAAAGAAGCGAAGGCGAAGATCCGTGCCGCGCTCAAGGAGCAGAGTGAGCGACAGAAAGCCGACGCGAAAGCCACGCGCGACGCGGAGAGGCTTTCGAAGCAAAGGACACGCGAAGCCGATCGAGAGATGAAGGCGCTCGTCCGCGCGGCGGAGGAGTCTTTGCGGATGCGTCTCTCGATCGAGAAAAAAAACGATCGCGAGATGCTTCAGATGAAGCGCGACGCAATTCGAGAAGAGAAAAAGCTTCTCGCTGAAGTTGCGCGGTTCGAAATTCAGGAAGATCGAGAGCGCGCCCGTGCCGCGCGAGAACGAAAGCGAGAGCGAGATCGCGATAAGAGAAAGGAAGACCGCGAGGGCGAAAGAACGGGCCGAACCCTTTCTTCCGCTATGGGGCGAGGCCTCTCGCGAGGAGCCTCGACGATTGCGCGCGGGGCTACAGCCGCGGCGCGACTATTCACTGACGTCGGGGGTGGATTCGGGCTAGCGGACTCGGTTCAGCGCGAAGTCGCGCTAACGAAGATGGCGGGGCAAATCTCAGCGAGTAGCGCCATCGAGAAAAAAGACGGAAAGGATTTTCGCGTATCAACTGGTGAGATCGTAAAGCGCTCTAGAGAAATTGGAATTTCGCAGGGTATGGACCCAGAGGATGTGGCGAAGGGGATTGGGAAATTCAAAGATCTAACCGGGAAAACGAGTCAGGCGCTCGAGCTCATGCCCGAGCTCGCGAAGCTTTCTACAGCTTTCGGGGCTGATATTTCGGAGCTCGCAGAGAACGCTGCGAACATTCGAAATCTTTTTGGGGACGAAGCATCTAAATCGGACATTATGAATATGCTTCGTGTTCAAACGAGGCAAGGCACAGAGCACGCCGTCGAGCTCAAAGACATGGCGAAATTCGGGGCTCGTCTTACGGCGGGCGCTGGTCTCATTGAGACGGGTGGGAAGAAGATGGGCGAGGCGAAATCGCTCGCAACTCTTTCCCTCATGGCTCAAGTTGCGCGCGAGCAGGGTGGAGCTGCGAGTCCGGCTGAGGCTTCTCTTGCAGCACAGCGATTTATCACCGACCTTCAGAAGAATGCGATGAAGGTGAAGAAAACTACGGGTATTGATGTGACGACCAAAGAGGGCGGGATGCGTGACCCTCAGGAAGTTATCAAGGAGATGGTTGCGTATGCGGGTGGTGACGTAACAAAACTTGCACACATGGGACTTGGAGAACGAGGCATTCGAGTTCTCACAGGCTTCAATGCCATTTCTCGAAAAGCTGGAAGGGGAAAAACCGGCTTAGAAGCAATCGATAAGACGTTTCAAGCTGGGAGAGAAGGAATCTCGGATCAGGAAATCGAAGATAGAGCAAACTCTCGTCTTCAAGACGCTGACAAGAAACTCGAGCGATCGATGATCGAACTTCGCTCCGCCGTCGGACAGCAGCTCCTCCCGGCGTTGACGGACATGGTCGGCCCGCTTCGCGATGCGATTCCGTACATCACTAAGTTCTTGCAAAAGATGGTCGAATTTGCGAAGTGGGCAGAGGGGAATCCGTGGTCGGCTGTCTTTACGGTTCTCGCTGGAAGCGTCGCGAAGGAGATGGCCGGGGCTGCGATTGGGAAAGCCGCAGCCGGCGCTCTCTCGGGTTCGCTCGGAGCTGCGGGCCCCATCGGGGCTGCGGCTGCTCTTGCGATCGCGGCTGGAATTGCCGCGATTAACTTCGAAACTCTCGCGCTCGACGCGATACGAAACAAGTCCGTCGGGGGAAGCACGAACGCGTTCGCGGAAGCGAAGAGTATTCAAGCGAAGATTCGCGAAGGAACGGCAAGTGAAGCAGATCTATCTCGCTTGAAGGTTCTCAAAAGCGCGATGCAATCCCAGGTCGAAGACGAAAAAAAGAACGTCAATAATAAAAGCTGGACGGAGGCCATTATCGGCGGAGCCGGGGGGCTCGTTAGCAAAGACATCGACGAGGCGAATAAGATGTCCCAGGGAGATCGCGTCGAGCGCCTGAAGCAATCGCAGCAAGCGCTAGACGAGCTTGATAAGGCGATGTCCGCGATGCTTCTGCGGCAGGTCGTCAACGCGAAGAACGGCGGCACGCCGCCAGAGGCGACTACGGGGACCGTTCAGAGAAACATTTCTGGGAAAGGGTCCTGATGCCCGACGTTTTCGAGCAGCTCCTATCGGCGAAGTGGCGGGACGTAGAATTCCCAGTCACGCGCATGCGCGCGTCGCTCGCGCACGATCTCGTCGAGCACAAGTACTGGGGCGTCGATGGCGCACGTGTCGAAGACACCGGGCTTACGCCATGGAGGTTTACGTTCTCGGTTCCGCTCATTAGCGGGCTTACGCCTGGCAAGGGCGAGCGTTGGAAGAAGAACGACCTTTATCCGACGCAGATGCGGAAGCTCGCGAAGGCGTTTCAGCTTCGAACGAGCGGGTCGCTTCAGCATCCGGAGTTCGGCATCATTCTCTGCAAGGCGGAGAAGTTCGACCTCGAGTGGGAATCGAATCGGCGCGGAGGCGCGGACGGAGAAATCTCATTCGTTGAGACGATGCTCCCGGCCGGTTCGCTCGAGAAGGGGTTCTCGGATAGTCCGATTCAGGTCGCCGCGGAGACGCTCGATAAAGAGAGCGTAAAGGTCGATCTCGAAGCCATATTCAAAGCGCGGGGGATTCCGCTTCCGGCGCATCTTCAAACGAGCGCGTTTTCTTTTACCGACGCGATGCAGAAGATTCAGTCCATCGTCGATTACCCTTCGCTCATGGAGAAGCGTCTCTCCGGGCAGATTGACGCGATGGTCTATCACGCCGAGAATCTCCAGAAGAGCGTCGAGAAGGCGCGCACCCCGATGACGTGGCAGATTACAAAGAGCGTCGAGCTTATCAAGTCCGTGGCGCGGAACCTCAATAAGCAAGTCACCGCTCAGCGTCGGGCTATCGGGCTCTTTACCGTCCCGAACGACACGACTCTCGCGGGCGTCGTTCGCCTTATTCCCGAGGCGAGCGCGGGGGACCTCATTCGTTTGAATCCGAGCCTCGTTCAGCTACCCGTCATCGTGCAGGGAACTATCGTTCGGTACTACTTGCAGCAGGCGGCGTGAGCGGTGCCTTCGTTCAACGATGAGCGCGATGCGGCGTCCCCGATTCCGTATAGTCCTTCCGATCCGGACTCGCACAGCATTCGAATCTCATTCGAGGACGAAGGCGCGACGGTGGAAAACGGGCGCGTTACGATATACGGAAACGCCGAGGGCCAGGCGATTGACACGTGGATGTCGTACAATTTCGCATCGGATTTTCTTACTCCGACGGATCACTTTTCTTTCACGATTGGAGCAGGTGAAGGTGGGCTCGACCCGGGGCTGAAAAGCCTTCTGAAGCTCGGAGCCCACATCCGGCTTCATCTCGAGAACCTCACCATCGCGGACGGATATATCGACGCGGTCGAAGTTTCGGCCGATAGAAGCAGTGGCATCGTCTACAATATTCGTGGGAGAGACCGACTCGGGCAAGCCCTCGACGTTGTCGCGGACCCGACCTTTCAACTCAAAGAGGGAGGCACGCTCGCCGAGCTTCTCAAGCGTACGTACTCGCAGCTCGGGTGGACTGAGGACGAGCACTTCGAGATAGACAATACGGCGAACCGAAATGCGAAGAGCGGCATTCGTGGGATTCCCGGACGAAGTAGGGAACGTGTTGACGGAGCCGGGAACGTTCAAACAAAGATCAGTAAGCGCGCGCTCAAGAGCTTTCTCCTTCATCAAACGAAGCCCTATAATCACGAGAGCATTTTTCACTTCACGTCGCGCGTAGCGCAGCGCCACGGGCTCTGGATTTGGTGCTCGGCGGACGGTGAAAAGCTCATCGTCGGGAAACCCGACTTTACGCAAGAACCTGTTTTTTCGCTCGAGAGAACGTTTGACGGAACCGGGAACGTTCTCTCAGGCTCGGTCGGCTACGATATGACCGACCAGCCGACGATTATCATCGCGGACTCGTATTCCGGCGGAGGAGAATTCGGAAAGGGGCGAAACCGGACGCATACGATTAACCCGTATTTAGGATTCGATGAAGAAGGGCAACAGACTCCGGAAGTTTCTAAACTCCTATCTAGTACGAATGCCGGAACTCAGATTCCGTTCACGGTCCAACCGTTCAAGAATAAAGTGGCGAAGATTCCTTTCCGCCCGATGTTTCTCCACGATGAAGAGAGCAAGACGCAAGAGCAGCTCGAGAACTTCGTTCGTCGAGAGATGAGCCTACTCGTGCGGAAGTCCGTCACAGCGAGCTATATCGTAGAGGGGCACGGGCAAAAGATCGGCGATGCTTTTATCGCGTGGGCTCCGGACACTCTCGTGAGCGTTTACGATGAAGTCGGAGATCTTCACGAATGGATGTACGTGCTCGGGGTAAAGTTCACAAAGCAGCGCGGGGGGAGTGGAACGACGACATCGCTTGATCTCATCCGCCTCAACTCAATTCAATTCTGATACGAGTAAAAACATGGCGAGAGGGTTTAGCGGATTTATCAAGGCGGGGATCGACGTTCTCAACACGACCGTTAATCGAATCACCGGGAAGATTCTCGCTCAGCTCGGGGACGTTTCTCGCGAGCAAGCGGATCACGACAACGTCGAATGGTGGCAGCACGTCGGCTGGGCTTCGCGTCCGAGCAAGCCTGACGCGGGCGATAAGTCGGCGCAGTGCGTCGTGATGGCGATGGGCGACCACGATATTGCGTTCGCAAGTCAGGACGTGCGAAGCCTAGACCAGTACGGAAACCTCGACTTCGGGGAATTCTGCGCTTACGCGGGCGGCGACGACGGGAACGCGCAGGGGCGAGTCATCGGGAAGAAGGACGGCTCGGTCGCTATCTTCACGACCGAGGACAATACGAAAGCCGGGCGCAGCGTTTACTTCCGGGTTGCTCCGGACGGCTTTATCTGGACAGCGCCGTGGGGAACCATCCGGTTTGACGAGACGGGGTTTCATATTCTTCACGCGAGCGGGGCGAGTTTTAATCTCGGGGGCATCGGTGGAATTCCGGCGCCCCTAGATGTCGTCGCGAGCTACATCAAAATGCAAGCCGGGAGCGTAGGGGCGTCGAGCATCGGGATGCCGCTCGCCGATGCTACGTCGGTCGTTGCTGCGCTCGCGGCGATTCAGTCTCAGCTCACGGCTATCGCGGCGGGCTTCGCGGCGATAAGCCCTCTCGGGAACGGACCGCTCGCCGTCGCCATCGTCGCGCCCGCGGTTTCTTCCGGAGCCGCTACCGTTGCGGCTCAGTCTCTTCTGATACCGAAAGGAAGTGGGATGACCTAATGCCGTGCCTCAAACTCCCAACCGTTACAGCGCCGACGCTTCCCGCCCCGTTCACGCTCGGGCTCCCGGGCCTTTCCGGCCTTACGTTCGATATCAATCTCTGCTGTAAACTCCCCCCGGTTTCCCTTCCGATTCCTCCGATACCTCTCCCGGCTGTTGTTCTGAATCCGGCGGTTATCGCGACGCTCAATTCCGCGATCTCGGCCGTCGTCACTTATATCAATTCGCTCTCAGTTCCTTGCCCGATCGAATAGAGACATGGCGAACGGAGCTGGGCTTCAAGGAGCGGGCGTTACGTCGGCGGGCTTCGGCACGCCGTCCGAAGCGACGGAGCCGGGCGGAGCGTTTCTGCGAGATACGCGCACGGGGAAAATCTTCGGCGCGAGGAAGATAGACCCGCGAACACGCGATTTCGTTATCGACTCGTTCGGGCGCCTGCTCGGCGTCGAATACGTAAAGCACGCGATGCAGATGTCGCTTCACACCGAGAAGGGGAGCGCGGCGGTGCAGCGTATGGGACAGATGCTCCGAGCTATCGACCGAATTACGCCGAACGTCGAGCAGCGGATTTTACTCACGCTCACCGAGGCCGTGCAGCCGCTTATCTCGCAGGGGCTCGTCGAGGTTCTCGGGTTTTCGCATTTCACCGCGGGGAACAATCGCAATGGCTTGAAGCCCGGTGCGGTCTACGGGCGATTTCTCTGGAAAGACCTAACGACGGGCCAAGAACACGAGGAGATCGTCTAATACCATGGCGGAGCCGAATACCTTCACGACGAAGGATGAGATTACGATTCGCGATGACATTCTTCGCGTCATCAAGAACGGGCTTATTCGGCAGGGCGTTGCGAGTCCTTACGTGGGGCCGAACTCCGACTGGTTCGTCACCGCTACAGCACTCGGCCGCGAGCTCGCCGTTGTGCATGCGAATACGATTCTGCGCGGCGATCAGCAGATGCCCGACACGGCGGTTGAAGAAGACCTCGCGCGAATTGCGAGCCTTTTCGATCTTGAAAAACAACCGGCTGCTCCGAGCGTTGGCCCTGTTGTTATTACGGCCAGCGCCGCTTCGCCTATCACGACTGGGCAGCAGCTCACGGATGACTCAGGCCAGCGTTTCGAGGTCACGACCGGGGGGACGTACGAGGACGGGGATACGGTTCCTATCCGCGCTATTGATACAGGGTTTGCGACGAATCATTCGGCGGGCGACATTCTTCGGTGGGTCAATGCTCCACCATTCTGCGACGATAGCGTCGTCGTAGGAGCAGGCGGGCTTATCAACGGAATTGACGAGGAGAACGACGAGGTCCTTCGGGCTCGCGTCCTTTCAGTTCTTCGCAATCCTCCCGGGGCTGGGAATTGGGAGCACGTTGCGGAGGTTGCGGAGGAGTCGACGTCGAGCGTTCAGAAGGCGTTCGTTTATCCGGCGATTCAAGGCCCGGCGACTCTTCACGTCGCAGTCACGGCGGCTCCTACCGAAACGAATAAAAGTCGCGCGGTGGCTTCCGTTACAGTGAGCGGCACCGTCGACCCGTTTATCAAGGGGAAGCTTCCGACGCACGCGTATACCGTGTTGACAACGGTCACCGACGTGAACGTCGATATATCGATCGGGCTCTCGCTCCCCGAGTCTCCTACGGCGAATCCTCCCGGCCCGGGTGGTGGATGGACGAACGGCTCGGCGTGGCCATCGATAGATGGGATAAATTATCTTAAAGCCGCGGTCGTATCGGTTACGTCTTCGACCGAGTTTATCGTCGATGCGCAAACTCCGCCCATCGCGGGCGTTTCACGAATCGCTTGGCTCTCTACCGTAGACTGGACGGTCAAGACCGCGCTCGTTACGAGCTTCGTGTATCTCGGAACAACGGGCTCGATTATCACAATCGACGCTCCTTTTACTGGGATTCAAGTCGGGTGCTACGTGTGGCCGGAGTGTCAGAACGCGGCTACCTACGCAGCGGCGATCCTTCGAGCGTTCGAGCTCATGGGCCCCGGGGAAAAGACGAGCAATACGGGTGCACTCGTTCGCGGCTTTCGCCATCCGTCGCCTGTCACGAGTTGGCCGCATTCGATTGGGCCTTCGATGCTTCGACAATTAAGCGACACGGGAGACGAGGTTCTCGACGCTCTTTTCTTCTATCGTTACGACGGAACGACGACGAAGACGGGAGCCCTCGGGATGCTTACTCCGCAAGTACCGAGTACGGTGACCGATCCACCGAAGCAATTCGTACCGCGGCATATCGGTTTTTACCGCATCGCCTAAGAAGGGAGAACTTCCCGGTGACACTGCCCGATAAAGATTCGATTGAGACCTACGGCGGGGCACTCGAGGACTATTCCGAGCCCGTCAATCCAAAGACCGACGAAAGCGCGGCGTACCGGAATAAGTATGCGGCGAACGTCGCGATGATGACGCATACGATTCCTCGCGGCGCTCGCTCGTTCCTCGGAACGACGGGCGGCGCTACCGGCGTCGCCGACCCGACGAGCGGATTTATTCACGACAATGTCTATGGGGACGCCGGCTCTGTAAAGTTGATCGCGAGCTACGTCACCACGGGGACGTACTTTCTCACGGCTCCGACCGCGGTGAACGACGAGCTCGGGGTCCAGCACCTCACGAACATCCGTCGCGCTTGGGCCGCGGCCGAGTCGAGCGACGGCTACCTTCGCGTCGCGAACGCGAAGGTCTCGGGGGCGCAGCAGATTACGGTTTATACTTACGAAGACACGGGGGCGCCCGCCGCTGCCGCAGCGACAGGGCTTCTGAAGCCCTCGCAGCTTGTCGGGCAAGTGATAACCGTATTTTTCATCTAGCGCGGAAAGGGCGAAACCTCGATGGGCTATGGCGGGTACTTTCCCTATCCTCGAAGATTCGGCGGGGGAAAGCCCACGTTGCACGTCGTTCACGAGTCATTGAACGCGGCTCGCGGCTCGGCACTCGACGCTTCGAATTCCTCAACGATTGTCTGGGTCGAGAACATGGCGTACGCACGCGCCATCACCTTCGACGGATTCGGAATCAATGAGCGATTAGCGAATCAGTGGGACCCGGACCGAATGACGGCGTTCCTCGGGCGTTGGGAGAAGATTTTTGGAATTGTCCCCCCGCCGAACTCGACGGAGAAGGAGCGACGCGAAAAGGTCAAGCTCCGGTTTCAGCGCTTCATCGACGCGTGCGCGTTTCACTCGCGGCTTCGAGCTCGTCTCGTTCAGGAGCTTGGGAATTTTTTCGTCGCAATCGAGTACATCGATGTCAACAATGCGATCGTTCACGTCCCCGACGATACGTATCCGTGGGGGACGATGGTCGACGGATATCCGTGGTATTCGACCGTAGCTCATATCCTCGTGCTTCTTCAGAAGCCGACGGGTGCGAACGAGTCTGAATTTTACACCGCGGCCGGGAAGGTACCGATGGCGTGCGACGGGCTTATTCCGGCCTGGTGCACGCTCGATTGGTATCGGGCCCCCGCGACGAGTGTTCCGATAACGGTGAGCGGGGGCCCTAGTCAGGCCGGGTTTTACCTCGACAACGAACATAATCTCGACAACTCGGTTTTTGATTCCTACCTCCCGAGCGATGAGGTCGATGTTGATTCAGTTACCGGGCTTCCGGTGGCGGGGTCGGAGCTCACGGGCTGGTGGAACGCTCGACAGGAATCGGCCGGGTCGCTCGCGACGTTTAGCGACCGGAGTGGGAACTCGAAGCACTTCGCGCAATCGGTAGCGAACGAGCGGCCTACCGTAGTCACGTCGGGTATCAACGGGCAGCGAGCCATTTACTTCGACGGAACCACGCGCATGACGACGACGACCGGAACGGTCGCTGACTTCGTCGACGTCAATACAGTGTTCACGATGTTCTTCGTCTGGCGCCCCGTCTCGGTTAGCACGGAAGAATCGATCACGCGGAACAACGCCCCGATTGTTTGCGATGTCGGGCAGGGGCTCATCGGGGTTTTTCTTAAAGCAGGCACGGTTACGGGGACGAGAACTCCGACACGAGTGACCGGGAATCATAACGATGGGAGCGACGATATTGTCGAAGTGAGCTGCATCCACAGCGAAGCGCATTGGGGATACTTGCGATTCGTCGGCACGACGCTTTATATCTCGATCGACGGGAGCCCGGAGCGCAGCGTAACATCGGCAACCGGGTCGACTCCGAAGACGGGCGCTCTCGGAATTGGGTACGGATTTAGTGCGTATTTCAAAGGCTATCTCGGGGAGATCATCGTCTACAATTATTCCTGCAATGGTGGGCAAATCTCCCGAGTCGGTGCGTATCTTCGCTCGGCCTGGAGGCTCTAAACTTCCTCGAGGCTTTCAATGGCAAAGAATAATGTGACGTGCCCCGTGTGCGGCGTAGAAGAGCCGGTTCATGCTTCGGCCCCTGGAGAAGGCGCACTTCCGCTTCACGAAATCGGAGAGTTCCGCTGCGACGCTTGTAGCTCGCGCACGGTTTACGGGCAGCTCATGCCGCGCATCGTTATCGAGCCCGCACGTGGCGCTCGAGATCTCGTCTGGGTGCGCTTGCGAATTCAAGATCCGAAAACGAAGGAAGACTTATATGCGCCCGTCGATATGGACCCCAAGCTCGCCGTGATGGTCGCTCGTAATATTCTTTCCCTTGTAAAAATTTAAGAGGGCTAGCGCTTGGCGATTCAACGCGTTTACCAATCAGGCTGGAGCGTCGGGGAGAAGCTCACTCCCGCGCAGACGGACGCTTTAGATCAGAATTTCTCTTACGCGGTCGACAAGCGTTCGGCTCAAAGCGATGTTATCGGAGCACTCTTAATCGCAACGGGAGCCGGCCGTGCTTTGAGCACGGTTCAGACGGGGCCCGATGCCGTCGCGACGTTTTACGCGAACGGGTACAACAGCATCGTTAGAATCCCTACGCTGACCGCTGCGCGACTTTACATGCTCGGCTCGACTGGGGCCGTAAACGGAGATCGAATCAAGTTCTACGTCGAGGGCACGGGCTCGAACGCGAGCGGAGCTTCGGGCTACGTCGATATTGCCATTCCGCAATGGACGGGTGTTTACACCGGGGGAATCGCGACCGGGGTGCCGACCGGGGTGCCGACCCTGACGACGACGCTTTTTCGACTTGGCCAGGTTAATTCGAGATTCCCAAGCAATTGGGCCGAAGGGGACTCGGCGGAGTTTATCTTCACCGAAGGGACCTGGAAGCTCATGTACGGCGCCGGTCCTGGAATGCGCCACGTCGAATTTACCGAATCGGCGACCTGGGTTTGCCCTCCCGGTGTTTTCGAAATTATGCTCATCGGCTACGGCGGAGGCGGAGGCGGAGCGAACGGCGGGGGAGCCTCGATTCCCGTTCTTTTCGACTCGACGATTCCGATTCTCACGGCTGGGGGCGGGGGCGGAGGTGGCTCTCAGCTTCGAACGTTCCGCGTCGCCGTCGTTCCGGGGCACGCGTACACGATCACAATCGGTGCGGGTGGTCTCCCGAATCTCGACGGGGGCGATACGACGTTCGCGAAGTCGTCCGTGCCGTCGACATTCCTCGCGGTCTTCGTAGGAGCTGAGCGAGGAATGCGCGGGGGCGTTGCTACGATGCTCTGGATTGACGCCCTTTCGAATAATGGGCTTACCGGGGGATACACCGGAACGTTCGGCGGTGTCGCGTTCGGAGGGGCGGGCGTGCGTCCGAATATCGTTCAAACAGATCTAGCCCTTCTCGGAGTCGGCACGACGCTCTACGGAATCCCGTCGATGGCGCGCATCGACCTTTCGTTCGACAATCTACCGACGCGAGGACCGGACGAGCCCGGGTCCGGGGGACCGGGTATTACTCCGAACATTGCGGTTCCGTTTCTCCGAAGTGGGAACTTCTCGGTGCAAGGCTACGCGGGAGGCACGGCTGGAATGCACGGGCCGGAAGGAACGCGTGCGTTCGGCGAAGTCTCTGCCGGTCGAGGCGGTGGCGGTGGCGGAGGCGGAGGCGGGGGCCCGGGGGGCATTGGTGGAGCCGGGGGCATGGGCGGCGATGGAAATCAGTGGGGAGGGTTCCCTGGAAATCCGGGGAGCGCTGCTCGCGAAAATACCGGAGCCGGAGGCGGAGGCGGAGGCGGGGGAAGCGTCTTCGGGTTTACCTCAGACGTCGGAGTCGGGGGTGCTGGCGGAACGGGCGGGAGCGGAAAGCTCGCCATCGTTTATACGAAGTAGGAAGGGACTCGAATGGCCATTCAACGCGTTTACTCGCCCGGCTGGGGCGTTGGCGAAAAGCTCACGTCGGCGCAGCAGAACGCGCTTGATATCAACTCGACTTACGGAATCGACAAGCGCGCAGGTCAGAGCGACGTCTTCGCCTCGATGCTCGTCGCGACCGGAGCGGGGCGCGTCGTCAAGACGGTTCAGACGGGGCCCGACTCGAGTATCACGTTCCACGTTCAAGACGGAAATAGCATCGTTCGCGTGCCGACTCTCACCGCGGCGAGAACCTATACGCTCGGGCACACTGGAGCCACGGGCGGCGACCGGATTTTCTTCTACGTCGAGGGAACGGGCGCGACGGCGAGCGGCTACGCTCAGGTTGTTAACGTTCAGGGCACGGGGCTTTTTCGTCTTGGGGTGACGAATACCAATAGCCCGAACCTCACGGCCGAAGGGGACTCGGCGGAGTTTATCTTCACCGGCGGTACTTGGAAACTCATGTACGGGGCGGGCCCCGGCATGCGCGCGGTCGATTTTACAACGTCGACGACTTGGACTTGTCCGCCCGGGGTCTTCGAAGTTCTTCTTATCGGATACGGCGGGGGCGGGGGCGGAGGCCAGGGCGGGGTTCCTTACGTGACCTCGGGCTGGACCGACGTGCCTCGTGGGTGCGGTGGAGGCGGAGGCGGGGGCTCGCAGCTTCGGGTCCTGCGCGTGAGTGTCGTTCCCGGACGCACTTACACAATTACTATCGGAGCCGGCGGAGCTCCGGACAACGATGGGTTCGATACGACGTTCGCCGATTCCGCCGTACCGTCGACGTTTCTAGCGGTCTTCGTCGGGGCGAGTCGAGGCTTTCCGGGAAATATATTTACCGGGCCTATAAATTACACAGGCGGGGTGACGGGGCACTTCGGTGCGTACGCGCTCGGAGGCGCCGGGGCTCGCATGCTTTTCGTCACTACGGGGGTAAGCCTTTCCCCGTCCGGACCGTCGAGTATCCCGACCGGGAGCCCCGTGGGCGTTCCTACGGCGTCTCGCGTGAACTTCGGCCATGAGACCATTCCGATGCGCGGCCCGCATGGCCCGGGCTGCGGGGGAATCGGGGTGACGAGCAATTATAGCCCGGTGATGATGCGCCACGGATACTTCTCAGTCGAGGGCTACGCCGGGGGCACGGCGGGCCCGCACGGGCGTTATATTCAAGGCGTCCTCGTCACCGGAGGCGGAGGCGGGGGCGGAGGCGGGGGAGGCCCCGGAGGCGTAGGCGGGGGCGGAGGAACGGGCGGAGACTGTATCACCCCGGGCTCGGCTGCGGGGCTTGCCGGGCAAGTCGGGGGATTCGCCAACCCCAACACCGGAGGCGGGGGTGGGGGCGGAGGAGCGGCCGGTTACGAAGCTCTGACCCCGCTCGGTGGCGCGGCCGGTGGTGGCGGTGGATCTGGCGGAAGCGGAAAGCTCACCGTCGTATTCGTGAAGTAGGGAGAAAAGACCAATGCCGGGACCTTCCCCGCTTGTAGAAATCAAAGATGGTTCGGCGGCGTACGTTACCGCCGTCGGAGGCGTGAACATCACGCCGACGAATACGATCATCATCCGTCTGGCGAGTCAGACCGACGTGGACTCGTGGTCTATCCGCTGCATTACGACGGACAACTCGAGCGACGCGGACACGGTTACGGCGGCGCTCACGATTGACTCGGTAGCGAAGACCGCGACGTTTACGGCACCCGCGGCCGGGAAGACGTATCGGTTTCAGTCGCAGGTCAATAGCGGAGTAAGCCGCGACGGAACGGCGCAATCTTCATACACGACGACCTTCTGCCTTTACACGGTGAAGAACGGAAGGCGAAAGCTCGCGGCGGACGAGACGACGGAGGGGAGCTCGACCTTCGGGTGGATCACCACGCTTAACACGCTTCTCGATAACGTCCCGAGCGGGTCGGGAGATTGGGATACCGGCGGGGGTGGGGGCGGAAGCTTTCAGCTCTTCGGTGTAAGTAATAATTTTCTCACTTATCAGGGCGGGTCGGCGGTCGGAGCGACGGGACTGAACCACGTTCCAACGACAGGAGTTATCTCGATCAATCGAGGAATCATCGCGCTCGGTACCGCGGTCGCTACGTTCGCGAACGCGATGCTCGCGGGGGGAACTTCCGCGACGGGGTTTCAGCTTACGCGCCCCGTGATGCTCTCGCCTATCGTCGGGGGCACGTCGGTCTTCACGGGTACCGACGTTGTCGCCGATGGGCTTTCGAGCCACAAGCCGGTCTCGGTCGTGAGGCAGCATCTTTCGATCGACGCGACGCCGACGTGTATCTTCGCGTTCAATCCGACCGATGAAGCCATCACGAACGTATTCGCGGAAATCAACGCGGTCGCTAGCGGCGGAGCTGGCGCCGGGTCGTACGCTCGTTCGATTGCCATCAAAATGGACGGCGCGATTGGAACCTGCTCGGCGCTCGAGAACACGAGAAATCAAGAATTCACGCACTCGGGCGTAGGCTTTACCGGTATCGCCATCGGGAGCGGAATTCATATCGGAGTCTCGGGCGTGACCGGGTTCGTCAACGTAAAGGGGACGGCTACCGGGCAAATTAAGTGGGGCGCGACGATAACGCTTCAAACGACGAGCTGGGTGTAACGATGAGACTAGGGCTTTCACTCGGAGCAGGCGGACGAACGGGCGGGGGATTTTTACCCACGGCCATCGCGAATATCGAGGCTTGGTATCGTGCAGATCTCGGCATCACTCTAAACGGTTCGAACGTAGCCGGGTGGGCGGATCAAACAGGAACCGACGCCAATAAAAACCTCGCTCAATCTACAGCCGCGCGGCAGCCGGCTTATAATGCGGTCGATGCGGGATACAATGGGAAGCCTACGGTTCAGTTCACGAAAGCCTCTGTTCACTACATGTTTAGTGGAACTTGGACCTCGGCCCCGACGACGGTGGGAACAACGTTCCTTGTAATGGAACTTGACGCGACTGGCGTTCAAGTTCCGTTTTGCCTATCCGTTACGGGGAATGGCATCGGCGAGCTTTACGGAAACGGCGGTGGAGTTACCGATCTTCACTACTACGCTGGAGCGGACATCAGCATCCCGAACGAGGTCGATTTCACAGCGAAACATGTCTATGCGGTCGAGCGGAACGGAGCCTCAACGAAGGTTTATCAAGACGCGAAAACGGCGCTCGTCACCGCGGACGGTGGAAATACCGCGATGAGCGGAATCATCATCGGAGCGAATAGCGACGCTGGGGCGAATCCGGCGACGTGTAAAATCCCCGAGATCATTTCTTATGCGCGGGTTTTATCTCCCGCTGAGCTCGGAACGGTTCTCGACTATCTCGGCGGGCGTTACGGAATTACCATCGGCGCGTAACCTAGCCTTGACCACAGGCGGTTCTCCGTGCTGCCGTACGGAGTTATGGCAAAGGCGAAAGTTTCAGTTTGCTTCATTGTACGCGACGACGAGTCGAGCGGCTTGCTCGAGGAGTGCTTCGAGTCGGTTCGGCCTCACGTCGAAGAAATCGTAGTCGTCGACACAGGGTCGGTAGATAAAACGCCGGAGATTGCGAAAAAGTACGCCGACGTTTTCGAAGTCTTCACCGAGTGCAACGACCCGGAGACGGGTGCTATCGCGGACTTTTCGAAAGCGCGGAATCGCTCCTTCGACCTCGCGCGGCAGCCGTGGGTCATGTGGCTCGACTCGGACGACGTGCTCTCGGGGGGTGAGCATATCGCGCGGCTTATCGAGATAGCGGACCGGAACCGCATCCAGCCAGAAGGCGAGCGCGACTGGTGTTACCTCTTTCCGTACGAATACGTTTATTCGCCGAGCGGGCAGTGCATTTGCCTTCACTACCGAGAGCGGCTCGTGTCTCGTCGCGGCGCGATGAACTGGGTCAACCCGGTTCACGAGGTGATGATTCCTCACGACCGGATGAACCTTATCCTCGTCCCGACCGACGACGTCGTCGTAAAGCACCAGAGACAGCGGAGTAAGAAGCCCCCGACGTCGCACCAGGGGCGGAATCTTCGAATCCTCCAGAAGCTCGTCGAAAAGGAAGGTTGTGAGGACGCGCGACAGTGGTACTACCTCGGGCTCGAATACGCGAACGCGGGTAATTCCGAGAAAGCCATCTTCTGGCTCATGCGCTACTACGGCGTATCGGGCTGGGAAGACGAGAAGACGATGGCGGCGCTCAAGCTCGCTGATCTTTTCTTCAACGGGGGGCAGCACCACGAGGGGCTTCAGTGGGCGTTTCGCGCGATTGAAGTCAAAGAAGACTGGGGTGAGGGCTACTTCGCGCTCGCTCGCGGATTCTACAATCTTGCCGTCAAGGGGCAGGAGGGCGGGGACGTTCGCCGCAACTGGGAAAAGTGCGCTTTTCACGCGCAGCGCGGACTCGACCTCCCGACGACGAAGACGATGCTTTTCGTCAATCCGCTCGAGCGCTCGGTCGACGCGCACGTTTACCTTACGATGGCACACTCGCAGCTCGGGAATCCCCGAGAGGCTCTGAAGCACGCGCTCGAGGCGAACAAGGCTTCGCCCGGAGATCAGAACTTAGTTTACAATTTGCGAAACTTCGAACGCCTCGTCGCGCGAGAAGAGATTCAGGGTGCGCTCGATAAGCTCGTTTCCGCCGATGGCGTTTCGCAGGAAACGCGGAATCAGATTCTCAGCACAATCGCGGGGGAGTCGAGCGGATTCGAAGGCTGGCCCCGCTACGAGCGCCCGGCTGAATATCCGAAAGGAGTCGAGCCGAAGCACTTCCCCGTAGCGAAAAAGACGCCGCACGCTCGGGCGTTTGCTCTCCCGGAGTCGAGCGAGATCGACGACCTTCCCGTGCAGATGACGGACGAGCAGGTCGAAGCCGCGACGATTCTGCTCTGGAAAGAGTACGTTCTTCACGACGAGCTTATCGCCGCCGAGCGACTTCTCGCCGACGCGCCTTATCGGACGAAGCACTCGCCGATTATCGAGGCCGCGCTCGAGCGCACGAAGCGCATGACGGCGTGGATGGACGACCCGAAGAAAGAGCAAGCTGTCAATACGCCGGAGGACCCGACCATTGAGAACGGGATACCGCTCCCGCAGCCACTCACCGGGCAGCTCGCCGACCGTTCGATACTTATTCTCGAGACTCTGAAAAAGGACGAGAAGGTACTCGACCTCGGGTGCTTCGACGGCGGGATGACGAATCGCTGGGGCCTCGCGGGTCACGATGTTACGGGTGTCGACCTTTGCGAAGGCTCTATCGCGCTCGCGAAGAAGAAAGCCGAAGAGTTCAAAACGGGAGCGAAGTACGTTTGTTCGAAGTTCGCCGACCTTCCGTTCTCCGGCGAGTTCGACGTTGTGACAACGACGGATACGTATGAGCACATGCGCGACCATGTGAAGGACATGATCGCCCCGGCGCGGCGAGCTCTGAAGCCGAACGGTCGAATGCTTGTTGTAACTCCTCACGGCTCTTGGATGCGCGGAAAGTTCGTCCCGTGGGCGCATCCATGGCGATGGGCACCCGACGAGAATCGTCCCTGGAACACGGACCTTCCGCACGCGCACCTCGTAGCGCCGACCGTGTGGAGCGTCGCGAAGCACTTTCAAAGCGACGGCTGGTGGGTCAAGGATTCTTACGTCGTCGAGAGCGAGAATATTTTCAAAGACGTTGAGGGGCAGGGCAACGTTTTCGTAGAAGCGCGACTGCTCAATCCGCTGAAAGTTTCCGAAGCGCCGCTCGATATCGTCTTCGCATGTGGAGACGCATGGCAAGCGTGGAATCCTCTCATCATGAAGCGCGAGGGGATAGGCGGCTCGGAAACGATGGTCGTCCACATGGCCAAGCGCTTAGCAGCGCTCGGGCACCGCGTGCGAGTCTTTACGAGCACGGGGAAGTACGGCGACGGAATCTTCGACGGTGTCGAATATCGGCAGAGCGCGCACCTCGCGAACGTCGGCAAATGCGACGTTCTCGTCGCTTGGCGAAACGCCGAGATGCTCGCCTCTCCTATTCGCGCGAAAGCGAAGCTCCTCTGGGTGCACGATATTTGGGCGGGCAACGGAGCGCACCGGAATCTTCTCCGAGCCGATAAGATTCTCGGACTCTCCGAGTGGCACCGAGAGTTTCTTATCAACCACCACAATCTCCCGGCTCAGCAAGTGGCCCGGACACGGAACGGAATCGATCTCTCGCGTTTCGATCAGAGCGTTGAGCGCAATCCGCACAAGGTGGTCTTTAGCTCGAGCCCGGACCGGGCGCTTCCGGTTCTTTTGGACGTGTGGCCGAAGATTCGAAAGCGAGTTCCGGACGCCGAGCTCCATATCTTTTACGGTTTTTTCAACTGGAGAAAAGCAGCCGAGGCGGGCGGGAACGTCGAGCACCTCAAGGTCATTGATGCGCTCGAGCGGCGCATGGTCGACCTCAAAGACGAGGGCGTTGTGTTCCGAGACAAGGTAGACCAGAGCACGCTCGCGAAGGAGTTCTGCTCGGCCGGCGTCTGGGCATCCCCGACGTGGTTTTCGGAGACTTCGTGTATTTCCGCAATGGAGGCGCAGGCTGCGGGGCTTCGCTGCGTAACGTCTTCGATTGCCGCGCTGAACGAAACGATCGGGAACGAATACGGCGTGCTCATCGACGGCGACTGGCTCTCGGTCGATTATCAAACGAAATTCATCGACGAAACCGTTCGCGCGCTCACGGCGCCCGAAGGAGAATGGAAGAAAACGCGCGAGGAGATTCGAGCTCGCGCGAAGCGCGACTTCGATCTTGACTCGCTCGCCACCGACTGGGAAAAGATGATGTACGGGCTCATCGAGGACCTGAAGGTTCGACCGATTGTCCCTTACCAGAAGCGGGCGGACTTCGTCCGAGAGGTGGCCTAACCATGAAGCTCTTTTTCGTATACGGAAGGTTCTCGATCGGTAGTCGCGCCTTCGATTTGCAGGAACTCTATACCTCCCCGCGCGGGCTTACGGGTTCGGAGCTTTCGTTCTTCGAGTACGCGCTTGCGATGAAAGCGCGCGGGCATGATGTTTCGATCGCCCTCGGGCAAGATCTCGAGCCGACGACTTGGCAAGGGATGAAAGTCCACGCGGCGAAAGACCCAAAGATCGTCGCCGACGCTGACGCCGTGCTCGCGTGGAACGAGCCCGATATGTTACGCGAACTTCCCGACGGTCCTTTGCGCGTCGTGAACCAGCAACTCAACGACTTCGCGTATTGTAAGCCCAACTGGGAAAAGCACTGCGATCTCGTAACGAGCCCGAGTGGGCATCACCTCGAGTTTCTGAAAAAGCAAGCTCCCGACGTAAAAGCGTGGGGCGTTCTTCCGAACGGATGCGACCCGACGCAATACGAAGAAGGGCACCGAGTCTCGGGGCGCGTCATCTGGGCGTCGAGCGGCGACCGCGGGCTTCATCGTTTGCTCGAGGTCTGGCCTCGAATCAAAGAGAAAGTTCCGCACGCGTCTCTCCGGTGTTTCTATAATTTTCAGCCGGCGCATTTCGACGAGTTCGAACAGGTCGGGCAGAATGTTCATCCGGACCTGCTCGAGATAGCGCAGCGAAAGCGCTACATCAGGTATGCGATGTCGCGGTTCATGGCGAACCCGGAGAAATGGGACGTTGAGCACGTAGGCTCGGTCGGCCGTAAGCGCATGAAGATGGAGTTCGAGCACGCCCAGGTGCTCGGATATCCGTGCGATACGATTCGGTACACCGAGGGGTTCTCCGTTACGACGATGGAGGCCTGCGCGAGCGGGTGCCTCCCGGTCATTACGGATATCGACTCGCTCGGGCATATCTACGGAGAGGCCGCGCCGACAATAAAGCTCGGGGGCGGAGCTATTGGAGACAAGCATCTCGACGAGTTCGTCGATCTCGTCGTGCGCGGGCTTACCGACGATGCGTGGCGGGCCGAGAAAGTAGCTAGCTGCCGCGCGCTCGCCGCGCGCTACGCCTGGCCTGTGCTCGCCGAGAAGCTCGAATCGATGCTTGCGAGCGCGATTGTTTTGCGTAATCTCCGGCAACCGACGGAGGAATTCCCAGCGAACTCGATTCGAGGATTCGTCGCGGGAAGCTCGTCGGCTCAGGAGGCAAGCGCACCATGACCGACGCGAGAAAGGCAGCTTTCGAATATCAGGACGCGGTAAACAACGGAGTTTACCCGAGCGACTCGTACGTTCCGCTCGAGCCCCCGTTTCGAAACGAAGCGGGGCGGATTCAGAATCTTCTTCTTCGGCCTTGTCAGAGCGTTGCGGTGCTCGAAAGCCGAGGCGGCTCGGTTCGCGCGAACCACTACCACAAGACCGACTGGCACTATACCTACGTGCTCTCGGGGCGCGTGTACTACTTCGAGCGCGAAATCGGGTCCGAGGTTATTCCTAACCCGACGCGGTACATCGCCGGGCAGATGTTCTTCACTCCCCCGATGAAAGAGCACGCCATGCTCTTCGCCGATTACTCGATCATCGTCACGATGGCGAAGAACGAGCGATCGCATGAGAGCCACGAGAGCGACGTCGTGCGCGTCACATTCGTGACCCCAGAAGTTGCGAAGCAATGGATCACGCGTTTCGCATGAATTATCGCATCCGCACCGATTGCCGCCTCTGCGGCCGAGACGGGCTCGAGCTCGTGCTCGAGCTCCCGTCGACGCCGCTCGCGAACGAATTCCCGTCCGCGCCTTCGAAGGGGCAGGAGATATTCCCTCTACGCTTACTCGCGTGCGGGGATTGCGGGCACGTTCAGCTCCCGGTCGTCGTCGACCCCGAGCGCTTGTTTCGAGACTACGTTTACGTTTCCGGAACGAGCCCAGCATTTATTGATCATTTTCGACGCTACACCGAAACACTTCTCCCACTTCTCGAAGCCCGGCGAAAAGGCGCGGAGGCTCCACTCGTCGTCGAGGTCGGGTCAAACGACGGAACGATGCTCAGGTTCTTCAAGCCGACGTACCGAGTGCTCGGAATCGACCCGGCTCGAGACATCGCCGCGATAGCGTCCGGAAACGGCGTCGAGACGTGGCCCGAGTTTCTCTCCTCCGATGTAGCGGACCGAGTCGTTAAGCGGTTCGGAGGCGCGAGCCTAGTGATTGCGAACAACGTGTTCGCACACGCCGACGATCTCCGCGGATTCGCGTCGGCGGTCAAGAGCATCCTCGAGCCCGGCGGAAGCTTCGTCTTCGAAGTCGGCTACCTCGTCGACGTGCTCGAGAAGACCCTCGTGGATAACTGCTACCACGAGCACGTTTCGTATCACCATCTCGCGCCGCTCATTCCCTTCTTCGCTCGGCTCGGAATGTCGCTCGTCGACGCCGAGCGCATCGATACGCACGGGGGCTCGATTCGAGTCCGCGTCGTGAACGAAACGGAGACTTCGAGCTCGGGACGCGTTCAGGCGCTTCTCAACTACGAGCGAGCGAAGGGGCTCGCGAACGGGGCGGATTCGCGGCACCGCGTATTCGACGAGTTCGCCGAGAATCTTCTTCGAAAGCGAAACGAACTTCGCACTGTTCTCTCTCGATTCGAGGGAAAGCGCGTCGCAGGCTACGGGGCTCCGGCGAAAGCGACGACGCTGCTCCGAGTGCTAGGCCTCGAAAGCGGCGTCTTCGAATTCGTCGTAGAGGATAACCCGAGAAAGATCGGGAAGTACCTTCCCGGGACCGACGTGCCCGTACTCTCGTCCTCGGCGCTTCTCGATCGTGCTCCCGAGGCCGTCGTTATTCTCGCTTGGAACTTCGCCGACTCGATTCTCTCGAAGCTAGAGGAATATCGAGCTCGCGGCGGAGCGTGCATCGTTCCCCTTCCGACGCTCCGATTAGTTCGGTAAGTCGTCTGCGCTTGCACGCGCCTCGGCGCGCGTGTTTATTGGGGGCCATGAAAAAGTTTATCTCGTCCGACATTCATGAAATCGTCGAAGGCCTCGGTCTGTCGTTCTGGCAAAACTTCGCCGGCAAGCGCGTTCTTATTACGGGCGCGCGAGGATTTCTCGGACGGTACTTCACGGAAGTTTTTTCCAAGGTCAACGACTCGGTTCCAGTCGAAGTTATCGCGCTCGACAATCTCATCGCGTCCGGGGCGTACGGTAAAGACGTCGAGCGTTGCTCGAACGTGTCGTTTCTTCAGCACGACATCATTGAGCCGTTCTACCCCGAGCGCCCGGTCGACTTCATTCTGCACGCGGCCGGCATCGCGAGCCCTTTCTACTACAAGAAATTCCCGCTCGAGACCGCGGACGTTTCGACGATTGGGACGCGAAACGTGCTCGACATCGCGAGGCGCGCGCGCAACGCGGGGCACGAGACGCGCTTGCTCTACTTTTCTTCGAGTGAGATTTACGGAAACCCGGATCCGAAGAACATTCCAACAGGGGAGGGGTTCAAGGGCTACGTATCGTGCACCGGAGATCGAGCCGTCTACGACGAAGGAAAGCGCTTTGGCGAGATGCTCGTGAAGGTTTACCAGGAGAAGTTCGGCGTCTCGGGGTCGATGGTACGGCCGTTCAATTTCTACGGTCCGGGGATGCAAGCGACCGATTACCGCGTGCTCCCGAACTTCGCCGCGCGCTGGGTCCGTGGCGAACCGCTTCACATTTACGGCACGGGAAGCCAGACTCGAACCTTCTGCTACGTCACGGACGGAATCCGGGGGTGCCTTCAGGCGCTCGTGCACGGCGTTCCGGGCGAGCCGTACAACATCGGCAACCCGAGCCCGGAGATCTCGATGGGCGACCTCGCCCGCATGGTCGGACGAATTACGAATCAGGACGTGCGCGCCGACGTTGTCGAGCATCCGGATACGTACCCGGCGGACGAGCCTCAGCGACGCTGCCCCGATATCTCGAAGGCGAAAGCGCAGCTCGGCTACGAGCCGAAGGTACCGCTCGAAGACGGGCTGGCGCGATTTTTCAATTGGGCAGGGGTCGCGTTCCGAGAGGCTCAGTGAAAAGAAATGATTCGCTACGGTCTGGTCGGAAGCGGAAGATGGGGCGCGAACTACTTTCGCGCCGCGCGCGATGTCGGGGCGCGCGTTACGCACGTCTATCGCTTCTCGACCGTTCCGGACGAAGACACGTTCGTCTGCGGCTCGCTCCGGGAGCTTCTCGATTCCCCGGTTGACGCCGTCATCGTAGCGACGCCCCCGCACGCTCGAATCGATATATGTGAAGAAGTTCTCGAGCGCTGCCGTCCGCTCATCGTCGAAAAGCCTCTCGCGCTTTCTACGGCGGAGGCCGAGCGCATTGCGTCGGCTGCGGAGGTCGCCGAGGTTCCTTGGCTCGTGATGCACCAGCATCTTTTCGCTCCGCCGTACGAATATATCCGAGACGAGGTATCGAATATGCGCGACCTCGCGGTCGTAAGTCACGCCGGGGGGCCCGGCCCGGTACGCGGCTATTCCGCGCTCTGGGACTACGGTCCACACGACGTCGCGATGATTCTCGGACTCTTTCGTGGAAATAAAATCGAGATCGAGAACGCGAAGCAGGAGGGAGCGGGAACGTTCGAAGTCGCGATTGACGCGGGGCTTCACTTCGCGGTGATGCGCGTCTCGAACGAGGCGCCGTTTAAGCACCGGGTCTTCGAGGTTTCGACGAGCGAGGGGAGAGTGCTTCAGTACGACGACTCGAAGCCGACCGGGGAGAAGCTTCGCGTCGACGGGGAAATCGTCAAAGTCTCGCCCGAGCTTTCGCTTACGCGCGCGCTTCGCGTGTTTACGGAAGCCGTCGTGGTGGGGAACAACGACTGGCGCTTCGGCGACTTCGGGGTCGGCGTCGTTCGCGTGCTCGAGCGTGCTAATAAAATGATTCAGGGAGGCGAGTAGGGAATGTCCACCATCAAAACACAAGTCTCGCTTCGGTCCTCCGGCGACGGGCTGGAGGAAGAAGGCGAGTGGAAAACCACTCTGATGACGAACTCTATCGGGCCCGCCGCTGGCCCGGTGAAGTACCTGCTCGCGACGGGGCTGAATCTTCTCACGGTTCCGACAGGCGCGATGAGCTTGACGATTCAGCCCCCGACGGGCTCGCTCGCGCAGATACAACTCCCGGGCGTCTCGGGTGCTACCGGGATGGTTCTCCGCACCGGCTGCGCGTCGATGAATCCAATTCCGACGGCGGTGCCTACGATGATGGTCGCGACGAGTCGTCAGGAGCTCGTTTATCTCCACTGGGGATGAGCGCCAGCGACCGCCCCCCGGGCAAGCGATACTACGACCCAGTCGAAGGGGAGGGTTCTATGCCGTTCGAAGGCCGCCCGATTTTGCATCACCTCGAAGGAAAAAACGGAAGCTCGCACGAAGACAAAGTTCTTTCGGCCACTCTCGAGTTAACGAGACGGTTCACGATGCTCGAGGAGCACTTGCTCGAGACTCGACACCTCATGCGCGTAGCGACGTTTCCAAGCCGGCTCCCGCTCTGGTTTATCGCCGGGGCGCTGACGAGCATCGCGCTCTCGCTTCTCGCCATCGTCGGGTATCTTTTCTTTTGGAAATCGTGAGTGATACCCCCAGACGCGCAGAAGAAGCTAAGCGAGCTCGAGCGCCGCATTCTTCTTCTCGAAAAGGAAATCGCCTCCGGCCACGCGAGAATGCAGAGCGAAGTGCGCGGTGAGATCGCCGGCATGCTCGCCGGCATTCAAGCGCACGTCGATGCCTCCGTGATGGCGGCGCTCAAGCCCCTACTCGAGCGGTTGGAAAAAATCGACAAGCTCCCGAATATCGCCGACGACGTGCGTGAGCTAAAGTCTGCGGCGCAAGAGGCTCGCGACTACCGCAAGGAGCGAGAGGGGCGTGAGAAAGCCGTCGCGGAGCTTCAGGCTACGGCGAACGTGCAGAAGACGCTCGCCGACGTGAAGCTTCTATCCGCTCAGATAGTGGCGTATCCGGGCGAGTCTATCTGGAGGCGGCGCGCTCCGGTCCTCACGCTTATCGGGGCCGTCATCGCCGCGCTCTGCGCGCTTATCGCGGCTGCGATTCATTCTCATTAGAAAATGAACGCGGGCATCGTGCCCGTTTTCTTCAGAAGAGGATTCCGAGAAATGGACATTTTAGATCTGCAAAAGCTGCTTACACTTCTCGTCGAGAAGCACCCCTGGCCTGTCGTCTCGACGTTCCTCGTCGGGCTCGTCGTTCGATTGATGAAGAGCGATACGAAGATTCCGATTGATATCCCATCGCGCTACCGAATCTGGTCCGCGCTCGGGGTCGCACTCGTGCTCGCGACACTCGGGCACTTCGCATTTGAAAAGGCCCCGTGGGGGACCGCGCTCGCCGAAGGACTCGTGACGTGGATTCTCGCCGTGCTCGGGCACAACGTCGTGATTGATAGCCTTCGCGGCGGGAAGGAAATTCCTATCCCCTACTTGACGAAGCCGGGCGTGCCTCCGAGCCCGGGGAAGCCCCCGTCGATTCCACCCGGGCCTCCGACCGGAGCGACCGGCATCCCTAACATAACGAACACGCTTCTCGTTCTTACGTTCTGCGGAGCGATTGGGTGGAGCGTTGGCGCCTGCGCTACGCTAAAACCGCTCGCGAAGCCGGCGCTCGATATCGCGTGCGTGCTAGCGTACGCGCACCTCGACGCGAAAGAGGTGAAGCAGGTCTGCTCGGTCGTCGACGAATACATGCCGCAGGTGCTCGACCTTATCGCGGCGGAGCGAAAGGCGGGCGTGATGAAAGCCGCTATGTCGAAGCCCGACGCCGGGGTGGTCGGGGCTTCTTCGGCGTGCGCGAGCGACGCCGGGGCGGCGAAGCCGGACCACTAGCCCTCGCGCCTATCGATGGGGAAAGCTTTCGTGCTGAGCCGGTTTCGCTTTTATGAGTGCATGTGCGGCGAAACGAAAGCTTTCTCCACGATGGGAGTTCCGCTCTGCGTAACTTGCGACGAGTGCCGTAGCACGCTCGCGCTCGGCCCCGAGGAGTATCAGGTCCCGGAGCCCCACGATTGGGAAAGCCACGTGGATCAAACGACGGGCGAGGCTTACTACTTTTGCACGAAGTGCCTTCGTAGAAGCGCCTTCGCATGGCGGGAGGGACAAGCATGAAAAGCCTCGGGCACGTAGAAGACTTTCCGGACGACCGCGACTGGGTCGGGCTCGGAATGATGATGGGCGTCGGCGCCGGATACGCGAACTCGCGCTACGCCGAAGCGCTCGACTGCCGCTCGTTCTGCGCTCCGGTGCGCGACCAGGGCGCGACGAATAAGTGCGTGGGCGAAGCCGTCTGCGCGGTCGTCGATACGCAAGCTCGGCTTATCGGGCGCGTTCAGCCTTACGGCTCGCCGGACGCTGCCTACGCGATTGGGCGAGCGCTCGAAGTCGGGTTCGAGCAGCCGCTTCTCGATCTCGGGTCTCGGCCCCGGTTCGTCGTGCGGGGGATTCAGAAGTACGGGCTCGTTTCGCTCGAGCGCTGGAACCCTGGCCCCGAGGGTATAAACGTAAAGCCCCCGTTCGACGTTCTTCATATGGGCTCGAGCTCGACGATCAAGAGCTACACGCGAATCGTCGACGACGTTGCGTCGCAGCTCGCGCTCGCAATCGCGAACGGCTTCGTTCCCATGTTCGCGATGAAAGTCGACCAGGCCTACATGGACTGGAATACCTCGGCGGTTTACCCCGGGCTTCGCGGCCCGGCGCTCGGCGGGCATATGCAAGCCATCGTTGGCTACGACCTCGCGACCTCGACGGCGGAGCCGTACTTCATCGTGCGAAACTCCTGGGGCCCTGACTGGGCGATGGACGGCTACGCGAAGGTCTCTTCGACTTTCTTAGCGGGGAGCGACGTGAGCGACATCTACGTTCTAAGAAGCACGCCGTGGCCGGCCTAACAGACGAGGGGGCCTTTATGAGACTCGTTCCGTTTTTTATTCTTTTCCTCGGGTGCGCGCCCCAGGCTATTCCGGACCCCGAGCCCCCGTACGTCGTCGTCGACCGCGACGCGGCGTTCGAAGAGCGCACTCCGTGCGGGGGCGCGTGCTCGAAGCTCCGCGCCCTCGGCTGCCCGGAAGGCATGCCCCGGGACGGCGGGCGCACGTGCCCGGAGACTTGCCGAGAGGGCATCGTCGACGGGCTTATCTCCACGACCTGGCCGGCGTGCATTCTCGAAGCTTCGAAGTGGAGCGACCTCGGGACGTGTAGCCCCCCGGTGAGGTGTCGGCTATGAGCGAGAGCGACAAGCCCCCTCCTCCACCGCGTCGCTCGAGCGACGCCGGGATTCGAATCCCCGAAGCCGTGCTCGACCGCTTTCGCGACTCGACGATTCCGCCGGCGAGCACGAGCGACGTCGAAGCCCTCGTCGCCGAGGCCTTCTCGGGGCCTGAAGACGAGGAGACGCTCGTGCCGTGCCCGAGCTGCGAGTTTTGCTCTACGTGTCACGGTACGCACCTCGTTCCGTCTCGAATCCGAAGCCGGTTCCGCTCGGAGCCCCCCGAGCCCCGAATTCCTCTCCACCGGGAGGAGCTCGAGCAGAGCGAGGAGGCCCCTGCGCCTGCGCCTCCGAAGCCCGACGGGGGTGGGGGTAAGGCTCCCGGGGGGTCCGGGGAAAGTCGTTCCTAGCCAATCCTCGGCGGAGGAAAGGGCATTTCTAAAGGCGGGGGCCTGGGCCCCCATGGTATGCGAACATCATGTTCACATAGGGGGAGATGGGGGTATGCGAACATAATGTTCGCATGGGGGAGGGGAGGAGGTTCGAAGCTATGCGCGAATTCGCACGAAGAAAGTTCACCCCTCTATCGATCTCCTTCGAGGGGTGCGTGGACTTCATGTACCTCGACGTGAAATCCCTCGTGACCACGGGGATCGGGAATCTTATCGACCCTATCGACGCCGCGATGCCGCTCGACTGGAGAAAGAAAGACGGAACGCCGGCTACGCGCGAAGAGATCGTCGAAGAGTGGAACCGCATAAAGCAGCTTCGCGAATACTCCTCGTTCGGGGGCGGGTACTTCGAAAACGTCGCGACGCTTCACCTCTCGAGCGCGGGGCTAGAGAAACTCTTTAGCTGGCGCCTCGATATCAACGAGAGATATTTTCGCCAGCTCTTCGCGAAGTACGATCTCTGGGGCTCGGACGCTCAGCTCGCGTGTCACCTCTTCGCTTGGGCTTGCGGCCCGGCGCTCGACGACCCGAAGACCCGCGCGATAGACGGAATCTACCCGAAGTTCTCCGCGGCGCTCGCCGCGAGCGACTGGCGAGAAGCCTCCCGCGAGTGCTGGATTGGGCCCATCCTAAAGACGTGGAACGGAGAGTCGAAAGAGAACACTCTTTCAATCGTCGACTACCGCGGGGTTGTGAAAAAGTTCGCGAAGGGGAGCGCTGACACGCCGCTACGCGAGCGGCTCAAAGACCCGCGCAACCCCGGGCTTCACCCCCGGAACATCGCCATCGTGCAGCTTTTCCGAAACGCGCACGAGGTGGCGAACAATCCTGAGCTCGACCCCGACGTGCTCTACTACCCGCGCGAGCTCGTGACGACGGAGATTCCGAGTCTCGCCGTCGAGGAGATTTCGACCGAAGTGACGAAGCCCTCGACGCCGATGGCGCGAGGCGCTCCGCCGACAGAGGCGATGGAAGAAATCGAAAAAGAACGACAACTGAAAGAACCCCGCGATGGCTGATAACGTCACACTTAATCCCGGAGCGGCCGGCGACCTTATCGCCGCGGACGATATCAACGGGGTCAAGTTTCAACGGGTCAAGATCGCACACGGGGCTGACGGCTCAGCGACCGATACTTCCGCTACGACGCCACTCCCGGTCGTTCAGGCCGCAAACGTTTCGCTCTCCCTCCCCCCGACGTCGAGCTCGGCGAAAGAGAAAGAGCGCGTGATCGAAATCGGCGGGGTTTAAAAGCCGCTCCGATGCTTCTTCCGCTTCTTCTCAACAATTCGATTTTTACTCCCGTCGAGGGGAGCTGCGCGACTTCCTCGCTTCTTCTTTTTTCAGCGCGCGTGAGTGAGCAGGCTCTCGGCTCGGTGGATATTAAATCGAGCTCGCTCGGGAGCTCGACTCAGCTCGCCGCTGCTCGGCTCGGCTCGGCTTCGGCGAGTGAGCAAGCGCTAAGGCTGTCGGCGACGTTCAAGAATTCAACCGGAGCGGTCGCCGACCCGACGACCGCTACCGTGCTCGTACGCTCGCCGAGCGGGGTCAACACGACTAAGACGTACCCAACGGACGCGGAGGTCGTGCGCACGAGCACGGGGGTCTATTATTTCGATGTGACGATGGGCGAGTCGGGCACTTGGACCTACCGATTCGAAGGCACCGGGAGCGTGCAGGCCGCGTCGGCCGATAAGCCTGTGCAGATAGCGAGCTCGGTCTTCGAGTCGTAAAGAGCGCTTTTCAAACCATCCCCGAGCGGGATAAAGACCCCGAGGCCCGGCGCCTCGGGGTCTTCGTCATTTTCGGAATCAAAGAAGGAGAACGCAGCCCATGTTTCACGCCCTAGGTCTTCTCTCTACCCTGACGCTTTCCTGGATGATGGCGACGCTCCCGACGAAGAGCGTTCGGCAGCTCGCTTCCTACCGGGAGATTGCCGAGGCCTCCATTCGCACGTGCGAGACGCTCGAGTGCGTAGCGAAGCTCACGGCGATAGCGGGCTACGAGTCGGACTTCTCGACCTGGGCTCGGGGGCCGCAAGGCGAGGTCGGCCCCTGGCAGATAAAGCTCGTGCACCTTCCGAAGGGGAAGGAGACCCCGCTGCTTGAGCAAGCGGCTATCGCCTTGCGCCTCGTCGAGGCGTCGGAGGCCGAGTGCGGGGACCTCACCGGCTATACCTCCGGGCGCTGCGGCTGGGGCAAGCGCGAGAGCGTTCAGAGACTAAAGCTAGCGGCGGAGCTCCTCGAGCAGGGCTCGGGACATATCGAGCGTGAGTGCGACCGGAGGAAGCCGTGAAAGCGGTCGAGTGGCTCGCCTGCTCCGTAGCGCTCGGGGTCCTCGCAGGGTGGGGGGTTCTTTTCGCCCTAGCGAGGTGAGAAAACCCTCGCGCCCTTTTAGATTCCGCCCTCACCCGTCTTCCTTTCCCGAGGAGAGGGGTATGCGAACATCATGTTCGCATGGGTTCTAAGCCCCCTCCCTATCCCCCTGAAAACCGTCCTCGCCTTCAAAAAATCCAAACCGCGGGATCCTGTGCGCATTCGCGCGCGGAAGCGCGATGCGCCTCTCTTCTTTCTTCTACTAGCGAAGCGAGCGTAGCGAGCGAAGCCTAGTAGAAGAAAGAAGAAGAGAAGAAGAGATCTTAAATAAAAAATACTTAGTTACAGTAACTATTGGGCCGGAGCGGTTTCGGGGGTCGGGAGGCCGGGGATGCGAACATAATGTTCGCATAGGGAGCTCGGTAGGCTTTTCGGGAGGGATGCGAACATCATGTTCGCATGGGCTTCTCGGGAGGGAAGATAGAGTCATGCGAATGAATGTGATCGGGTTCGCCGGCAAAGCCGGAGCGGGGAAAGACACCTCTGCGGAGTTTCTCTCCGAGTTCGGATTTCAGAGAATCGCGTTCGCCGACCCCCTGAAGCGAATCGCTCGGGACGTCTTCGGCTTCTCGCGCGAGCAATTGTGGGGGCCCTCCGCGATGCGAAACTCTCCCGATCGGCGCTATCCTCGGAAGCACACCTGGGGGGTATGGGAGGCCGGGCGTCCTCGAGAATGCGCTTGCTGCGGAACGCGCTCCTCTGAGGATACGTGTTATCTCACCCCTCGCTACGCGCTTCAGACCCTAGGGACGCAATGGGGCCGCGATTGCTACGAGCTCATTTGGATTAGCAAGGGGCTCGCGACGGCGTGGGAGGTTATCGACGGGCAGCGGGGCTATACACCGTGGGACGGCATTACGTCGAAGGCGGCGTCGGTTGAAGGCGTAGCGTTCACCGATGTTCGGTTCGAGAACGAAATCACCCATCTGAAAGCCGAAGGCGTTCGCGTCTACTTAATCGACCGCCCGGGGGCCGGGCTTTCGGGCGCGGCCGGAAAGCACGAGAGCGAGCAAGCGATTCCGCACTCGCTCGTCGACGGGGTGATTGATAACTCGGCCGGCCTCACGGAGCTCCGCGAGAAGGTCGAGCGAATCGGTCGAGAGATTCTCGCGGGAAGATTCTAAAGCTATGCGGCCCCTTCGCGTTGCGGTCGGCTCCCACGCCCGGGTACCGCTCGAGGACTTAGAGCCGATCGAGCTCGCGGAGCTGAAGCGACTCTTTACGCACGAAAACCAAAAGATTCACGTTCTGCGTCGGCTCGGGAAAAGCCTCCGCGGCGTCGAGCGGGAGTTTCGCACGTGGGTCGAGTCCCCGAGCGGCTGGCTCGTGCTCCCGCGCGGGGGATACGTAAAGCTCGAGGCGTTCGCGAAGCGCGCCGGGCGAGAGATTCTCACGCGAGACGAGCGCACCGACGGCTCGCTTCCGCTCGAAGCGTGGCCGAAGCTTCGCGTTAAGTCACGCGACTATCAGGACGAGTTCGCGCAGAAGATGATCGATTTCGACGGCGGGATTCTTCGCGCTCCTACAGGTTGCATCACGGGTGACGCCATCATCGTCGTGAATAGAGCGGGAAAGGGCGCAAAGATGCGTCTTGCCCACGTAGTTAGGATGCAGCGCGGGGGTAAATCTGTGGGCGGGAAGGTGTGGGATCTTCGTATTCCCACATTTGTTCGGGCGCCGATGCCGGACGGGTCGATACGTCTCGCGCGCTTGCTTTCGGCATCGGTCAGTGGTTCGCGTCCCGTCTATCGCGTAGCGCTCGAGGGAGGTTACGCACTCGAGGCCACGATATGTCATCGGTTCTTGACGCCGACTGGGTGGCGGCGACTGGAAGATTTGAACGTCGGGGATTATGTGATGGTCGATCCGGCGTGCGGCGGGCGCCCAATTCCAAGACAAAAGAGCTCGAAGGGGAAGCCTTGGTACAAGCTCCGCGCGGCGCGTAATCATCCATTCGCCGGACGACGAGGTGTGAACCCTGCGAAGGGGGGTTGGACGGTACCAGAGCATCGGCTTGTTGCGGAGGCGCGAGAGAATGGCATGTCGCTTTGCGATTTCCTCGTGGCGGTCGAACGAAGGCACGTCGGACTTCGATTTTTAGATCCCGATGTCTACGCGGTTCACCATAGGGATGAGAACCCAAGGAACAACGCGCCGGACAACCTAGAGGTGATGACGCACTCCGAGCACAAGATACTTCATCGCGAGCAAGCGGTTCGGAACATCACGACGCGTTTAGAGCCGCGCAGGATATCGTCGGTTGAGTATCGCGGGGAGCGGGAGACATTTGACCTCGAGATCGAGCACGCTGAGGCGTTCATGGCGAACAACGTCGCGGTTCATAATTCCGGTAAAACGGTCGCTTCGATTGTCGCGGCGCACCGGATAGGGCTCCCGACGATTTTCGTCGCGAATACGCTCAAGCTCTTCGAGCAGTGGCAGCGGCAGCTTCAGGCGCTTCTCGGACTTTCGGAAAAAGAAGTCGGCATCGTGCAGGGGAAGAAGTGTCGGCTCCGAACCGTTACGGTCGCGATGCTCAAGACGCTCTCGATGCTTCCGCGCGATCACGAAGTCTTCGGCGCGTTCGGGCTTCTCGTTCTCGACGAAGCGCAGACTTCGCCCGCGCCGACCGGGCGCCTCGCGGTGAATCCATTTCGAGCGCGGAAGCGATTCGCGGTCTCGGCCGATGAATGCGTTGCGAGGGGGACTTTGATTCGAATGGCAGACGGTTCACAACTCCCGATTGAAGATATTCGAGCGGGGTATTTCGTTGATACACCGATAGGCCCTAAGCGCGTTTTACGTGCGATGTTCAAAGGTCTATGCGAAACGGGAAGCGTGACGTGGAAGGGCGGTCGCGTTCGCGGAACGAGCGAAACTTGGTTCGCTACTAACTCGGGATGGTCTACGCTAAAGGCTACAACTAATGTATGCTTGATCGATGAAAACGTGCGAGGGATGCGGTTCGGTTCTTCGGAGGTCTTGCAAAAAGACGACGTGCTCGAAGTGTCGTCGTTCATTCGGACGAAGAGATTGCAAGGCGTGCGGCTTACGCATGATGCTGACGTGTCAGAGGTCGATGCACACACATTGCGAACGGACGTTGAATTTCGACGAGAACGGTCTTTGTCGGAAGTGTGGAGAATTTGTGAAGCCGAGGAACCGCGGGCCTCACACTATCAACGTTCACGGGAACGGCCCGTGGTCGAAGGGGCTTACAAAAGCGGAGCATCCTTCCCTTGCTTCAACGTCGAGAAAAGTTTCGCAAGCGAAGCGTGGAAAACCGGCGCCGTGGTCTGCGAAGACTTTGCAGATGACGTTGCTACGACCCGGGGTACGAGAGAAGATCAATTCGACGATAAGACGTCAGATTGCTCGGGGCGAGAGACTAGCGTTCGGCGGGAGACGATGGGGCAACGGCAAGCCTCCACACCCGGACGAGATACGAGCGCTGAAAGCTCTTCGCGGCTTGGGGTTTCGAATCAATGTGGTGATAGCGATGGGGTCCGAACGGCCGAATCATTACAAATTGGACTTAGCGAACAGACGCGCGAAGGTGGCCGTGGAGATAGACGGGTCCAGCCACAATACGTCGAAGAGGAAGATTTCGGATATGCGCAAGGATTCGAGGTTGGCTGCTTTGGGGTGGGAGGTTCTTCGGTTTTCGTCGACGTTCGAAGCTGGAGAGCTTCGAGAATTGGTCATGTCGAAGTTGAGGCGATAGCTCAGTTCGACGGGTTAATACTCCCCGTCTTTGATCTCGAGATAGAAGGAGCGGCTTGCTATTACGCGAACGGAGCGCTCGTTCACAATACTCGAAAAGACGGCATGGAGCCGATGATCTACGAGATGTTCGGCGACATCATATTCGAAGTCTCGCCGTCGAAGCTCGAGGCTGATGGCTCGGTGATTCCGGTCGACATCTTCGTCGTTCCGTCGAACTTTCGCGCGGACTGGTACAAAGGCATGGGCTCGCGCGAAGACGATGAGGACGAGGACGAGGAGTCTGGAGACCGAGCGCGGCTTATCTCGGAGATGGAGCGCGACCCCGAGCGAAACGATCTCTGTGCTCGGCTTATCGCGGAGGCGAAGGGCTCGACGTTCGCGATGGTCTCGCATCGCGAGCACGGGCGCGTTCTCGAAGTGATGACGAATTCGCTCGGCTGCCGCACTGGGCTCATGTTCGGCGGCGAAGACTACTCCGACGTATACGACGAGACGCTCGCGCTTATCGAGTCGGGCGAGCTAAAGGCAGGCATCGGAACCTATCAGTCTATCGGGACGGGGATAGACGTTCCGCGCGTGCACGATGTTGTGATGTGCACGCCGGCCGGGACGAATAAGCAGCGCGTGAATCAAGCGAAAGGGCGAGCGTGCCGGCCGTGGGGTGGCGAGAAGCGCGGGCGCGTATTCTACGTCTGGGATCGTGAAGTCGTGGGCTTCTTCTCGCACCTCGCGAATCTCGCGCGCTGGTTCGGCCCGCGCGTTTACGTGTTAGAGAACGGGCGAACGACGGAGGCTTCACGGTGGCTCAGAGAGAATCGGAAGCGCTCGGGAGCGTACGGGGCGCTCTTTCGATAGAGCGCGGGAATATTCGCGAGCCTAGGGGAGAGAGCGAATGGAAGGAGCCGAAACAGTGGCGAGGGAGAAACTAGCGAAGCCCGTCGTCGAAGATCCGCTCATGCGCGAGTGCGTCGCGATGTCTCTCGCGCATGAGAAGCGAAAGAAGTCGTTCAGCGTCTCGGCGGCGAAGGCGAAGCGGTTCGACGAGGAAGCCGCCGAGATGCGGCGCTCCCGAAACTGGTCGAGCGCCGAGCCCGCACACCTCGTCTCGCTCTGGGCTTGGTGTTACTCGGCGGTGTACGGAATTCCACCGGAGCTCACCTCAAAGGAGCGCGCGCATGCGCACGCTCTCGCGGCGCGCCTCGTGCGCGACGAGTTTAGCGGGAGCACGAGAGCCGCGGTCGCGTTTCTAAACTGGACGTGGAACAGGGAAAAGGGGCGCGAGCGCTGGCGCCGAGAAAACGGAAAGGGCGGTGGCTCGCTCGACTGGCGAGCGCAGTTCGGGGCGCGGTGGCTTCTTCGCGAATTCCGTGTCGACCAGCAAAGGACCGCGTAAGGCTCCACGATGGCGAAGCGAGACGAAGACGACGACGAGGATCGTCGCGAGCGGGAGAAGTTTCTCACCGTCGTTCACGACTCGATGAACGAGGCGGTCGTGCTTGCCGCGGCCGCGGCGGGAGCGCTCGACCGAATCGCGAAACGCGGGGCGCTCCCCGAGCACTTCGTCGACCCGCGCCACGCCGCGATTTGGCGCGCGATGCTCGAACTTCGGCGCCGTGGAATGCGCTACGAATCCGCCGCGCTGCTTACGGTCGACCAGCGCGTTGACGTTTCCTACTTAGGAAAGCTCGAGGATGCGCGCCCGGATATCCCGGCGAATCTCGACGCGCATATCGACGCGCTCTTCTGGGATTCGAAGCGCTCGCAGATTGCGAAGGGACCGCTCGACGAGATGCTTCGCGCATTTCGCGACGGGAAGGCGAGCCCGGAGGAAGTCTTCTCGAACGCGCAGAAGGTCGTCGAGGCGTGCCGCGGGCACGCTCAAGGTGATTTCCTCGTAGGTGCGAAAGCCGTAGCCGCCGAGCTCGCCGCCGAGCTTCGCCGCCGTCGCGACGGGCAGGCCGTTTTCCCGTTCGGGATACGAGATCTCGACGAATTCGACGACGACTCGCCCGAGCGCCGAGCCGGCGAGCGATGGCGGATTTACCCCGGAGCGGAGCCCGGGCTCATCACGACCATCACGGGAATCAGCGGGATGGGTAAAAGCCTTCTCGTCGCGAATATGGTGCTCGGGCTCGTGCGGCAGGGGCGTCGCGTTCTCTGGGGAACGTGGGAGGAGAAGCCTCGGGACGGTATCGAGCTTATCTCGGCTATGTCGCTCGGGCTTTCACGAAAGAAGCTTCGAATCGAAGGCGCGAGCGACGAGGTGATTCGAGAGATCGAAGCGCGGGCCGAAGCGGTCGAGGGACGGCTTACGTTTTTCCGGCTCCCGTTCGGCCGGCGTGTCGGGGAGAAAGGCTCGAACGAGCGCAACCTCGACGTAGTTCACCAGCAAGTAGCGAGCGCCGGGGCCGACGTAGCGTTCTTCGATATCTTCAATCGAGTACTCGTCGACCGAAGACCGGAGGCGGAGGAGGCGGCGTTTTTTCGCCTTTCGGGAATGGCGATCGAGACGAATTGCCACGTCGTGAACACGCACCAGCAGCGGCTCGGAGACGTTGCGAAGCGCGACGACTTTCGCCCTACGGCGGAGGGGATAAAGGGCTCGAAGGCGCCCATCGAAGCGAGCGACTACGTATTCGGCGTACACGACCCGAACTATTTCAAGCCGGTCGCGCGGCAGGTTCTCGAAGTTCACGCGCTCAAGGTGAAGAAGGGCCCGGCGCCGTGGGCGGTTTCCTTCGAGGTTGATAAGGACCGCGGGATCATTAATCGCGGGCGAACGATTCCTTATGACGCTACGCCGGGGAAGCGCGGCAAGCGGAAGCCCGAGGACGACTTCGGAGAACTCGAGGGAGATTGAGCACCGAGCGCGAAAAGATACTCGCCGAGTGCGCCGAGCGAATCGAGCGCGCCCGGGAGCGCTTACTCGATTACCCGCTGGGCGAGGACGCGATTCTCGAAATCGACCGCGAGCTCCGCGCCGTTTTCCTTCGGCTCTTCGAGCTAAGCGGAAGCAAGGCTTCGGACTCGTGAGCCTCTCCGTCCCGCGCCTTCTCGAAGCGCTCGGGATAGAAGCGCGGAAGCGGCGCGGTATGTGGCACGCACGCTGCCCGGCGCATTCCGACGCGCGCCCGAGCTGGGCGATCTTCGACTCTCCGGGGGAGAAGGGCCACGCGCGGCATCGATGTATGTCGTGCGGATATCGGGGCGACGCGGTCGACCTTGCGCGTACGGTGCTCGGCCTCGTCTCGCGCGGCGTCGCGAAGGACTGGGTCGAGAAGCACGCGGCCGAGGAGGGGGCGCCGCTTCCGACGACGGTGCGCGAGGAGATTCTTCCGGTGATTTCTCCCGGGTTCAAGCTTCCGCCGGGGGTTCGCCCGCTTCGGCCCCACGAGGACGAGCAAGCTGGGCGAGCGCTCGCGTATCTCGAGCGGCGCCGGATAAGCGCGAAGCAAATCGAGCGCTGGCAGATAGGCTACGCGGTCGACGGCCGGCTCTCGGGGCGCGTCGTCTTTCCGGCGTGCGGCCGAGACGGCCGGCTGCTTTCGTATACGGCGCGCTCGTACCTCGACGACCCGGTGCGCTATCTGATGCCGAAGGCCGAAGAGGGGGCCGACTCCGGGGCGATATTCGGCGAGCGCTGGTGGCCGAAGCCTTCCGAGCGCCGAGCGCTCTTTCTTTCCGAGGGGGCGATCAACGCGCTCGCGGTCGAGCGGCAGCTCGGGGAATCGCCGCCGGGGGTTGGCGTTGGCGCGGTTGGGGGCTCGGAGCTCGCGGTCGAGCAGCTTCTCAAGATCGGGGCGTGGCCTCGCGTCGTTCTCGTTCGGGACGGGGACGGCGCTGGGAGGAAGCTTCAGCGAGCGATAAAGGGAGCGCTTGCGAGAATGGGGGAGTTTCGCTGGATTCCGATGCCGGCCGGCGAAGACGCCGCGGACTTAGAAGCTCGAGACCCCGAAGCGTTTCGAGCGCTTCTCGAGAAGGCGCTCGGCGCGGGATGATATACATTAGGAACCTAATGATGACCGAGAAACCAACGCATTCACGCGTGCAAAGCAAGCTAAGCATGCTCGCGACGCTCAACCCCGGGCTCGCTCGCCGTCAGATTCTAGACGCGCTCGAGCGCTCGAAGAACGCGCAGGAAGGCCAGGGGCGACGGGCCGCGCACATGCTCGGGGTCTCGTACGAGACTCTCTGGCGTGTCGCTCGTCGGCTCGGGCTCTCGGATCAAATGCCCCGGAAAGGCAAGGGCGCGGGGCGCCCGGCGAGGGGTGATGAGGAAAAGTGAGACGAGGTAGCACTTTTTAGTAGCCAATGTTTCTAGTTTAGAATATATTCCCCCTTAGGCGTGAACGAACGCTGGAGGGTAGAGAATGCGATTGAGCAAAGCGATGAAAGCCGCGGGCGATGCGCTCGCGGCCGGGGATATCGGGCTCGGGGAATTCTTTCGACGCACCGGGGCGACGGGCTCCGGAGTCCTTCCCGGGAGTGACTGGGCGCGGTTAGCGCGGTTCGTGTATTTGAGGTTTTCTAAACCTCCGGCGGTGACAGAAGAGGACGTGGCGAGCGAGTTACTTTTTCAGGCTTGCCGGGCGTGGAATCGAGGTTTCGACGCGAAGCGCTCGAGCTGCGCCGCGAGTTTCATCGTCTGGGTCGCGATATCGAAAACGAAAATGTGGATGCACGCGCAGCGCGGAGCCGGCCAGCACGGGAAGATCTGGGAGAAACCGAATCGGATAGGAATTCCGGCGTCGTGGCTCGATGAAGCTTGCGGTGAAGGCTCTACGTGGCTCGAGACCGTTTCGGGCGAAGGCTCCTCAGTCGAGGAGCAGGCGAGAGCGCGGGAGACCGTCTCGGCGATTTTCGAGCGTCTCTCATCGAGAGACCGGGAAGCGCTCGAGATTGTTCTCGACGCGGGTGGCGACCTTTCGGTCGGGGCCGGGGCGCTGCTCGGGGCGCCGAAGGTTCGGCTCCGAGAATGGCTGCTTACCGACGGGGCCGCGGTTCGGTATCTCGACGGCGTCGTCGAGCGGGTTCGTGACTCTCTCTTCGGAGAGGGCTTGGTGGAAAGTGCGTAGTGCGATAGGGGTGGAAGGCGATTCTTTTAGGGTTCGAAAAAGCTCGGTGAGGAAAGGAGGCGTTCGATGGCTCTGGCGCTAGTTCAAGTAGGGAATACGAAAATCAATCCGAACATGGTGAGCGAGGACCTCGTCGACGAGGCGATTGAAAAATTCGGTGGTCTCGGGCTCAAAGATGGGGCGGTTCTTCGCGAGCGTGTGAAAGCGCTCGGCGAGCACCTCACGGAGAAGATTTCCGAAGATGCACTTTGCAAGTGCTCGAAGTGTGGAGCACCGAACGACGCGACGGAGCCGAGCTGTCCGTTCTGCGGTCACGTCGACGGCGAGCCCGTCGTCGAAGCGAAGCCCGCGGAGAATTATGAAATCACCGATATCCTCGTCGAGGACGCTCCGCCCGAGAAGACGAAGAAGAACGGAAAGAACGGAGCCGCGGCGCATGCGCTAGTGAAAAAAGTTCCGGCGGAGATTTCGAAGCCGACCGCGTCCGATCTCGTCAAGGTCGACGCGGCGAAGCTCGACGCGGCGGTCGAGCGCATTCTCAATCTCAAGGGTGACTTCGCGGTCGTCGGGTATCAGATTGGGAAAGAGCTCGGGGAAATCGTCGCGAAGAACTTGTGGAAGACGCGCACGAATCCGGAAGGCAATCTCGCGTATAAGAAGTTCGGGGAATTCTGCCGCAAGGAGCTCGGCTTTTCGGACGTACACGCGAAGCGCTTCGTCGATATCGCGGCGAACTACGACGAGGAGCAATTCCGAAAGCTCGGGGTTCAGAACCTTATGTTCCTTCTCGCCGCTCCCGAGCCGAAGAAAGCCGCGAGCGAGCTCATTCAGGAAGCCGGCGGTGCGAAGATTACGAAAAAGGACGTAAGGCACAAGGTCGAGCAACTTGTGCAAGAATACGAAGAGGAGCACGGCGAAGCTCCAGCGCGAGCGCGCGGGCCGCGCATCTCACCGGAGAAAACTACGCGCGCAAGCTCGGCGAAGAAGCCGGAGAAATCCGAAGTCACGGTCGCGCACGTGCTCGGGAAGGGAATCAAGACGTTTCTTTTCCAGGGCAAAGGCCAGGGCGCGAAGTCCGCGACGCTCGCTTCGCTTAAGAAAGGCGCCGTCGCGCTCGGCGAGTACGAGTTGAAAAATAATGTCGTGATGCACATTGAACTTTGCGAAGCGAAGGATGGTCAGCTTTACGTCGTAGAGAAACCGAAGCGCGTCTAACGTTTCCCCTTGTGTGATAGCGCAAGCTAGAGGTAGTCTCCGGGGTGCTCGTCACGAAAGTGACTTCTTCCCCCCGGCGAGAACGCCGGCCCCCGAAAGGTGGCCGGCGTTTTCCTTTTGGATATTCGAAAGGGGAAGGGCGCGGGAATATAGAAAGAGAAGGTAACGGGAATGACTTGGTCGATTGAAGACGGAGAGAGTGGTCGAATCGTGGAAACGCATCAAACACCAGACCTCGCGTATCGCGCGATGCTTCTTCTTTCAGCGCACGAGGTAAAGAACGGGCGCGTAGCGAAGTATCGCGTAAGGCTCCCGAGCGACTTTTCGCCGAACGCGGACTCTCTCGATTTACCGGCGTGGGTGCGCGACGCGCTCGGGCTCTAAATGCTCACTGAGATTTCGACGGCTTTTTATCGCGGCGACGAAGTCGTTCTCTGCGGCCCGAACGGAGAGCGGGAGGTCGTGCAGTCCGAGTACGCGAGTTTTTTCAGAAAGGCCGACGTTACCGAAAGGCTTCATCGAGATCTCGAGCGCTCCGATAAAGTGCGGAGCACAGTGTTCGAGGGCGACTGGCTTCGTGTCCGGTGGACGGACTACGGCACGCGCGAGTCAGCGATTAAGTTTTTTCACGACAACGGGGTAAAGAGTTTCGAAGGAGACGTCTCGCCTATCAAGCGTGTGCTCGCCGATCGCGATATTCGAATCGCGCGCCCGCGCTTAGCGTTCCTCGATATCGAGACGGATAGCCGTTTGAAGTTTGCGCAGAAAAAAGAAATGCGCGTGCTTTGCTGGACCGTTGTTCGCGAGGATGGGAAGTATCGACAAGGGCTTCTCGAGCAGGATACCGACGCGGCCGAGATAGCGTTGCTCGAAGAGCTAAGCCGAACGCTGAAGGACTTCGACGTTGTAGCGGCCTGGAACGGCGGGGTTCGGAAAGATGAGGGCTTCGACTTCACGGTGCTCGATGCGCGCGCGAAGATGTTCGGCGTACGCTGGAAGCCGCAGCGCGTGCTCACCGTCGACGCGATGGTGCTCTGGGAAAAGATGAACCGCATGGCTGCGGAAAGCGGTGAGGAGAAAGCATCGCTCGCGCTCGACTCGATTGGGCAAGCGGTGCTCAACGTCGGGAAGATAAAGACCCCGGACTGGGTCACGAAGCGCTTCGGGAACAAGAGCCTCGGCGCCCTCACGTGGCCGATGTGGGAAGCGGGCGGCGAAGCTCGAGTGCTCATGGCTCACTATTGCTGGCACGACACCGAGCTTATGCGTCGGCTCTTCGAGAAGAAGGGCTTCTTTCAAGTCTTCTTCGGGCTCTGTCAGGTGACGAACTGCCTTCCCGAGTCCCGGTCGATGCAGACGACGCAGCAGATGGACGGCTACCTTCTTCGCTACGGGGCTAAAGCGGGCGTTCACTGGCCGACGAAGGTTTACGGGCAAGGCGCTCCGGCGGAGAAGTTCAAAGGCGCGTTCGTGATGGAGCCGAGCGCTCGCGGAGTCGAGCGAAACGTTCACGTCGTCGACTTCAAGAGCCTGTATCCGAGCATCATGATCTCATGGAACATGTCCCCCGAGACGATCGTGGGCCCGGACTTCGACGGCCCGGTCGCTGTTACGCCGAACGGTGTTCGATTTCGTACGGACGTGAAGGGGATTCTCTCGGGCGCTCTTGAAGCGCTGCTCGCGGGCCGAGAGCAATTCAAGAACGCGAAGAAGAAAGCGACGCCCGGAACGTCCGAGTGGTATGACGCCGACGCGCGTTCGAACGGTTACAAGGTCGCGGCGAATTCTTGCTACGGCGGCGTCGGCTCCCCGTTTACGAGATTCTACAAACCGCAAATCGCGGAGGCTGTAACTCAGACGGGGGCGTGGCTGATTCAAACGGGGATTATTTTCGAAGCCGAGAAGATCGGGATGCGTCCGGTATTCGGAGACAGCGTCACCGGGGATCGTGTCATCATCGTTCGCGACCCTGGCGGGAACGTTCAGATGCTTACAGCCGCTGAGCTTTGGGATGTCGCTACTTCGCGGGGGAACCGGGGATCGAAGCAGGTCGCTACCCTCGACGGATGGAACGCGCTCGCTAGGGGAGAGGATGGAGACGGGTTCTTTCCGATATCGGCGATTGTTCGTCACCGTTCCGGAAAGGCTACGTGGAGGATCACGACGAAGCACGGGCAGGCTCATGTGACGACGGATCACGGCATCATTTCCGGAGGCGAGAAGGTCACACCGATGCAGTTCGCCGAGGAGGGGCTTCGATTCGATGTTGTGGAGCCGCACGAGCCGAGAGCAATCTCGGTCATTGACTTGATGGAATTTATTGGCGGGTACGAGTCCGCGTCCGGTGAGAAATTCGAGTGCGACGATGAGTGGATATGGGTCGCGTCGCGTAAGTCGAAGCACTCGCTCGTTCGGGTCCGAAGATATTATCGCGAGGGAACCTCGGAGTGGTCGGCATTGTTTCGACTGTTGACCGCGTACGTGAGTGACGGAAGCGCGTCTTTGAAAGATGTGACCGCATCGAGATACATGCTCTCTTTTTGCAAGAGCGATAGGGCACTCCAGAGCGAGCTCGCGAACGATCTACATACGATAGCGCCGGACTGTCGGGTGTTCGGCCCGTACTGGACCGAGACCGTTTACGTCGTGCGTTCGGGGACGCATACGCTTGCCGCATTATTTGCGACTCTTTGCGGATTCAAGTCTCGGGGAAAGAAGCTCCCGTCGTTCTTTTTCGAACTTTCCGAGGAAACACGATCTCTTGTTGTCGAGTACCTCGTGAAGGGTGACGGATATGTCGATGGTTCGGGAGGGATATCGTTCACGTCGAATTCCGCGAAGCTCATCTCCGGGGTTTCGTATCTTTTCTCTCAACACGGGATGCTCGTGAGCAATTCGTTTCGTCCTAGCAAGCGCGCGTGGACGATTCGATCACCGCGTCGGCAGTCGAAGCGCTACACGATGAACGTCGAAATTTTCGAACCTCGCGACGATGAGTGGGTTTACGACTTGACGGTGGAGGGCGCGCACACGTTCGTCGATGGGGTTGGTCGTGTTTTGCTTCACAACACGGATAGCTGCGCGATGCAGGGAATCTCGGTCGAGCGCTGCTCGGCGTTCGTGAAGTGGTGCAACGAAGAGAAGCTCCCGGAGATGGTGAAAGCCTGCGGGGTAAAGGACAATCGAATTTCCATCGCGTACGAGAAGGCGTTCAAGGTTCTTATCTGCGCGGCTGACCGTGATGGCAAGTCTATTGCGAAAACTTATTGCGGGAGCTTTCTCCACTACGAGGGGAAGGAAGCCACGGCGGATTCGAAGCCCGAAGTGAAGGGGCTCGAGTATAAGCGAGGGGACGCGATTCGGCTCGCGCGCGAGATGCAGGAGGAGCTTATCGAGCTTCTACTCGTTCGAGAGTGTTTCGACGTTGTCGAGATTGAGCGCTTCATTTCCGGATGGCGGAAGCGAATTCTCGAGGGGGATCTCGAGCTCGACGACATCATGCGTTCGCAGGCTTTGAAGCACGACCTGAGCGAGTACGAGGTAAAGAAGAAAGTCGACGGAACGGACGCGGCCGGCGCGGCGCACGTCGCGGTCGCACGCTTGCTCGCGGAGCGTGGTGAGGATGTTTCTCAAGGAACGAAAATCGAGTACGTCGTCGTCGACGGCGACGCTTCGCCGCAGAAGGTCGTTCCCATTTCGGACTTCGACGGAACGTTCGATCGACGCTACCTCTGGAATTCCGGCGTCTGGCCCGCTTCGGCTCGCGTTCTTCGCGGCGCGCTTCCTGATGTCGACTGGGATGTATGGCTCGCGATTAAGCCTAGGGCGAGCCACGCGAGGCCCGTCCCGGAGGAGCAGGGGAAGCTCATTCTTTTCCCCGACGGTGAGATGCGCGTTCCGCGAACGCGTCGCGTGAAGGAGGGCGAGGTTCTAGTTCGGTTCTCGGCCGCTCGCGGAAATCTATTTTCGAAGATTGTCGCGGCGTGTGAGAAGAGCCCCGGGAATCGACCACTCGTCGTCGAGCTCGAGACGGATAAGGCGACGACGGCGGTGCTCGATTTTGGTCAGCGAATCCTCGTCGATTTAACGCCGTCGCTCGACCGAGCGCTACGCGAGATAGGCTGTGAGATCTTGGAGGCGAAAACCTAAAGTGGAAATTGACGAGCACGGGGTCGGTTTCATAGTTTGCAAGTGCGGCCTCCGAGCGTCGGTCGGAATCCTTCGGCAGTGGGGCGGAAGGTGCCAATGCGGACGAGAGCATGAGCTCCCACGGGAGGCTCCGAAGCCTACCCCGGGATCTTCCTCTAAGCCCGGGAAGCGCGATTTCTTGGCGGACTTCGGGGAATCACTCGCCGAG
>JACCDR011748501.1_pt1 | contig 48513 bp, 71 predicted proteins | sample 7446431 | NCBI WGS metagenome assembly JACCDR01 (sample SAMN15323443, study PRJNA562643) | freshwater metagenome | isolation source: river surface water | place: USA:Blue River Watershed | collected 2017-08-17 | reverse complement strand
TGAGGTTCAACTGGATTGAGTCCAGCCAGAAAAAGCAGTACTACCGAGGCAATCAGTGCGCAAAAGAGCAAAATCACTCTGCCCGTGCTGAACCAATCCTTCTTTTTCATATCCAGAATATCGATATTCATCACTCCTCCCGATTAAAATCATCCTTAACTATATCCATATTCGCGTTTCCCAGATCAGGGACATCAACCGGCAGCTGCGTAGGTGTAGTGGTTAGTACCACAAAAGACATCGACCAAGACTCAATATGGCCATTTTCATTGATCCGAACGGTATCAGGATGTGCACCGGCAGCAAAATGAAATCGCTGATCGTCGATCAATTCTTTCAAAGGCCCGTAATAGCCATCTTCCGGGTGAAGCGTTGCATCCACTCGAATGCCATACTGATCAGGGACCATTGTTTCAGTAACCCCAACTTGATGGAGCACCTCGTCCTGATAGGTGTTTAAAACATGAATGGGCAGCCCACTGCCATCGCCAGGCAGATTGATAATACTGTTTCGATCAAAGTATTCACCCTGTAAATCAGGGTTCTCTTTGTCACCCCATAGTAAGACATAGCCGGTGATCGCTATAGGATTATTTTTATCCTCGTGAGCGTGTGTAGTTAGCTTCATATCGTTCCTTGGCCTTTATGATATAGGTGTTCAAGTCAATCATTTCAACTGGATGATCACCCTGCATAACTTTGACAGTCGTCGGCGGGGATTCATCCGATATCCGCTGTTCAAGTGGTATATCACCTTCGCCCATAATGAAATTGTGCCGATAAAAGGCCGACCAGCGCTCACTACAATAGTTATCGGCCATTGTCCGAGCAGCCTCTATTGTTGGCACATAAATTACATGACCATTCTTGTCAATCAGTGGACAGCTGCCCGGTAAAGATTCAATTTTCACCCAATAAAACTGACCCATTGCATACAAGATGGTATAAGCCAATTTATGGATAGTTTCTGCTGAAATATTCTCCGGTTTCAGCATCTGGAGCAATTCATCACGACTTAGCGTATATTCATTCATAAATATGCCTCACCATACGCCATGCAGCAGCGGCCTGATTGGCTCTAAAAATTTTACGTGCTTTGTCTTGAACGAGCTCCTCGTCAGACGGATGAATACGGAGCCGATCTGCTGGCACATTTCCTGAGACAACATAAGGTTTCCAAGCAACAACACCTTGCGTTGAATTGCTTTTTGGAACATCAACCAATTCGATAAAACGGCCATTGCCGATCAACACCCATCCATCTTCGTGAATATCCAACCCATCACGATGAATGACGTCGCTTTGGAACAATTCCTCACCTGTGACAAATCCAAAGCGCCGAATGCCATCTCTTTCCAAAATAAAACATTGATCGCCAGGACGAATATGTTGACTGGAGTCGATGGCAACCAAATAATCAATCTGATAAACATCAGCTAGTTTTTGTTTCTCTCGCGATTCTACAACAGCTGTTTGCCAGGCGTTTTGTGCTGTTCGGAAAACATCATTCATTGTTCACCCCTCTTTCCCTTAAAAAGTATTGATAGAGCTCAACAACCCCCCATAAAACAGCAATATGGGTAACCTGATCACCCCATATCGCAACATGTACACCCATGTCACCTGTTCGGGTTTGCCCGTATATTTTTCGCCACCATTGTAGAATGAAACGCAGATCAATCACGAAGTGAATGATCCCAACGAAAAATGCATATTTCCATGGCAAGACTAGCCGCAAAAATGCTATATGAATACCAGCATGGATCCACCCCGCCGGATGTGTTGGGTTGGTCTTGTTAAGCGCCATCCATTCTGATTGAAAAAGCCAATCAGCAATTAAATGGGCAGCGATTGCACGTGAAAGTGTATCTTTATTTGACATGATTTTGAAAAACCAATGCGGCAACGATAATCCTTTTAGGATGCATGGCGTTCTGATAAGGTTCTGTTCTTTTCATATATTCAATCAATACGTATGGCAATAAATCAATAGCATCCTGAACTGTTAGATGATCATCTGAAACGACAGGAAATAATCCATAGATATACCCGATAATTTGAGGCGTTAAGTCTGCATTCTTTAAAGCTTCATCGAGCCCTATTTCTTCAATATAGCTCCGTAAAGCATCTTCCATCTTTTGACAAAACCCTCGATCACTTGATGGATTAGTTAACCAAGCGTCCATTTTTTTAGCAACAGCAATACACTTAGCGAACTGTTCCACAATTTTACGCATTATTTGTCCTGACTAATAAGAAAGGCAAGTGTTTGACGCGAAGGATCTTCAGGATCAGTCTGATAACCAGTTCGGTCGATATAGGCTTGGATGACATAGGGAATAAGGTTGGGTACTTCCGATAAATGAACGCCCAGCCGCAATACAGTGGCAATACCATAAATACTCCCAACAATCGAAGGCAGCAAGTCTGGATCGTCAGCATCAAATTTATTCCAGATACGAAGTGCTCGTTGATAATCACCTTCAATCTTTTTGACTTTAGGCATATGCAGCCTGGCTACAATCCACACATCGATCTGCTGGGCAATCTGTGTTCGCCTCTGAATGACATCACTCATGAAAATTCCCCTACAATATGTTCAACCCTAACAGCACCAGTTACAATCGTGATGGGTTCTTCATCAGCAATACAAACCAATGTCACACCATGATCCGCTTTACCAATAGCATCATCGATTGCCTTTTGTATTTCAGCAACCTCCTCAATCGGTGCAAACCGCGTTGTACGAATAATCCCCGCATAAGTGTAATCACTTAACGCTTGAAAGGTGAGATCCCCTTTCTCCTGATACAGTTCGAGAATAGCTTTTACAATTCTTTGATGGTCGGGCTCATAGATGAAACTCGTTACAAATGGATTACGTGCAGACATATTTAACCTCTCAAAAATCGGCCGGTTGGCACAATCAATTGAACGTCCTTTAAGCCCGGTTCTTTACCAATTTTGATCTCAAAATCTTCATAATCATCACCCGGCCGGGACATAAATCCCAGATCACACCAGGCTAAAACACGGCGCAAATAAGTCATTGGCCACCCACGTGGACGCATTTGTTGGGCCAAACGCCAAAGATCGAAGAGTGTATCGACTTGTTTAGCAGTTGGTTTTTTCCAAAAATCAATCTCTGCCGTATCAATACATACCCATCCCTGGTCTAATAAACATTCCCGTGGTTGGCTATACGGAATGGCGCTGAGATCGATCTCAGATTCGATCGAAAGGGTCCCGGGGTAGTAATAGGCAATCAGGTGAATGGCTTTTTCATGATGCTTGAAATGGCGTACAGGTTCGCAAGGGTAATATTCGCCTGATGGTGATAACCACCCCGGCAACAAACATACTTCACGAACAGGCTCTGAAACAGGATCAGCGCTCACGAGTAGATATAAATAGTGAGCATCCGTCGTATCTTCAATTACAATATCCTGATTATCCATCATTGTATCTCCTTCAATCATCATCAATAGTCTTATTCAAAAACAATATAATTATAATTCATGTATCACCAATCCGCCTATCCTTGAAAATAAAACGGCATGCATATTGCATGCCGTTTTCAGTTATTCAACAGATGGCTGCTCAGGTTGAGCAACAACACCGCTGATATCGCCGATATGTTCTTCAGCGCGATTCAAACAGTAACGCAGCATGGTCGGATAATCATGGAAAGTACCTAATCGTATTCCCATTGATCCTCGCAAGGATGATTGAACAACCCAATGACCGGCTTGACCACCATATACCACACCATGTTTTTTCAGAAATGCCTTGAGCACTTCTTCGCCTTCAACCAGAGGTGCAATGTCTAAAAATGGATGTCGTTCATGATCAGATGGTTCTTTCAGCCCTTTATTCATGGTTGATTCTCTTTCTTCTCGTTTGACAAACCCCTACGTCGCGCTTTACCGGCTCGAACGTAATAGTCGACCATCGAGATCATATCATGTTGAATGTCATCAGTAATCTGTTGCCACAGCCGTTCGGCCTGATAATCGTTTTCCAACTGATCGAGTGCGATGAGCTTTTCAGCAATCCAACGCGCTTCTTGTTCGACAGCCGACAAGGGTTGAAGCCCGATCCCAACCAACATTTCACTAGTAAGTTTTAAATTCCACATCCAAACCATGTTATCGTCAACCATGTTGGGCATCATCACGCAAAAACGATACGCTTTAGCAACAGTCGACGGTTCTTGACGGCTCTTCAGCCCAACTTCGTTCAGATGATAATCCATTTCTTTTTCGGATAACCCAAATCGGTTGCCAAGTCGCGCCAATGTAACCCAAGTAATTGTCTCAATGATATCCAAGTCATCACCGTCAAACCACGAAATACTCATTTCTGCTACCTCTACAACTGCCCCATTAACACACTCGTGATTCATCCTCTGTCTACAATCAGCCTGGGCTGAATAACAAATTCTAATCGGTTTCTGCGGGATCACTTTTCAAAATTTCGATATGATAAGGTGGCGCTACATAAACCGATAATTTACCTGCAACTTCAAGAGCCCGCTTAATTCGTACAACCGGTGACAACTTCGGCATTGCCAGCATTGCCCCTAATGCGTAATGCTCACCTGCTCCGCAAGCAGAAATTCCGGAAACATACATACTTACCTGGAAATCAGGATAGATTTCATAAAGATTACCGCGGTATCCAACCAAAAAACGTCCACCAGTTTCTTGGTTCTTATCAATTTCAGTGAACGCCATATCTCTCAGGACGGATCGTACTGCTTCAGTAAATGCCACAACCATATAACGTTCATCAGATTCATCATTGGCTTGCGGACGAACAGAAAGATGATATTGTAAGATTTGACCCATCCGGAAACTGGTAGTGTATCCAATCAAAAATTCATCTACTCTGATTAGTTTTCGCACAGCTACGATATTGCGCTGGCCGTTTGCGTGACCGATGCTGTCAGCACCCATGTAAACAACACCGCCTTGCGCAATACCCACAATGCAGGTCATATAAACACCCTTTTCGAATTATGACGATACTATGTTAAAACACCGTAAAATACAAAATGGAATTCAATTAATAGGTGACAGCAGGCATAAAAAATGGGCAATACAGCCCATTTTTATGCTGTATAGTCAATTACCAGTCACCATCTTTTATAGGGAGTGTTTTGACTGTTGGTATCGTAACTGTGTGCCCAACCGTCGGGTGATCCGAGATACTGCCGCCGAGGTGACCGGCTGCATTACCATCATCTTCCATTTTTTGTTTGACCGATTTGACCGACGACAAAGCATCTGACGCTTCGATGTCACCCATCTGTGCGTCGTATACCGCATGCCAGGTATAGCCGTAACGTTTATAGACATCGGCGGTGATTGGCGAACTAGGTGCAGCTTCCCCAGTGATTGCTCGCCAGAGTGCAGGTGAGGCGATATGTACAAACACGCGCTGCGTCTTCGATTGATCCCAAGTATTGATCCCATACGGGTCTGGATAAATCTTTTGGTCGATCTTACCGCCTGCCCCGATTGACATCACCGATTGCTTCTGGATCCCACGATCGGCCGCACGTGAGGCTGAAACCCCTTTACTGACAGCGGATCGTGTAGCGCTCGTGAATTCATGGGCCGAGTCAAGTGTAACCCCGCCACCATCCAAGGATTCATTCAAGGATGCACCAGCAAAAAACATCCCTGCGCCATGAGAAAAACGTGCATCTTGGGTTTGTGTGAACTGGTAACTATCCTTAGGCGGTATAACCCCAATCTGTAAACCACCCCACTGCTCTTTCTTCGATACCTGGCTCTCTACAGATTGTCCTGAACCAAATTCAACGGCTATAATTTGACGGACCACGGACGCACCCACGTTAATTCCGTCAAGCCATCGCTGGGGTGGAGCAACCATATAGCCGGCTTCGACCAAATGGTCAGTCCAAGGATTGCCGGATACAGCATTAACCTTACCAAAGCCAACTTGAACCGCATGGGGTTTACCTTGGTGTTCAAAACTGATCCACATGGCTTCCTGGAGATACATCGGGATGAAAACACCACCGATTTGCCGCCATTGTTCAGGCAAATGCGGATTATCGGCATAATCCTCAACCCGACGCACCGGAAAATGACCGAGACCTGATGGGAGATTATAGGTTTCATGGGTATCGGGCACACGAAGTGTCCGCTGAAATTGAATAGCGAAATCGCCAAAAACCAAATGATTGTTATTGAGTTCAACCTTTTTCACGCTACAGCCTCTTGTTTTTCTATTTCACTTATGTTGCTTTTTAAAGTCTAGCGAAACTCGGATAGATTGTACAGCAATTTAACAATCTTGCAAAATATAGTCAAACAAAAAGGCAGACCATATTTTACAGTCCGCCTTCATCAAATTGATCAGCGCTATCAACGCCCGTCAGCCGTTTTCCTGACACGTGTCTCGTATAACTGTCGACTATGTCGGTAATCCTTAATATTGACAGCAATCAACACGATTGCCATCACGATCAAACAAGGGATCGGCGGAATGGTCATGAAATGCCCTAAAACACCCAAGATGATCAACAAAGCAATCATGATCCCAGACAACACAGGACGCCGCCAAAAGAAAGTTCTCAGCAAATCCAAAAACAGCATCACTAACCTCCTCAAATTGTAGAATAATTCGCTACATACTATTATGGCATATTTGATTTATTAAAACAATCTAATAAGTCGGTGTATTTGCATTTCTCGGCTGGTTGATTGGTAAGGATTTTGATATGATAAAACACGAATTTTTTGGCCAAGAACAAGACAAACGACGAGGTAAAGGACAATATATGCAAACTTCGGCCAGTCGTATCTACCGGCATTGTATCGAAAGTATTGACTATTCACCGCTGCTTAGAAAAAATGTCAAACCCACAAAGTATCGTGAAAAATGTATTCTTGAGGTTTTGGCAAAATACACGCTTGAATCTGGGTTGATTGATTACAACACACTCATCATTTTAGAACAACATGTAGAGGGTTCGCCTTCTCTGGAAAATATTTTTGTTAAAATGCGGCGTGTTTTAACTGCTGGAAGTGTTGACTTGGTTTTTTGGATGATTAATGTTGTCACTGAAGAAGAAGGTGATTATATTACTTCGTTTGAGAGAGATGAATATGACAACATTTTAGTGGGTATTATGCGCTTCAAACGCGATAAAGCGTATCGTTGGACCCGTTGCTTCGAATAAGCTTCGAACACAAATCAGACAACATGAATATGAAGATGAGACATAAAAGATAAGGGACAAGGAACAAACAATGTACAAAGCATCTTTTGATGATATTTTACAGAAACGTTTGGGGACATGGTCAATTGCTTTTGATGAAGGGTATCGCCTGGCGCTGCTCGTCAAAGAAGGACGGGAATATTTTAAGAAAAGCCATCTCATTGATATCCGCGACATTCGACAGCTTGAACCCAGCATGCGGGAAATCAAAAAAATTGAAGGACGGGTTGAATTATTTCTCACCTTCGTCACAGGTATTCAATCCTCACAATGGGGCAATCAGGATCCACTGAATGTTTTGGCCGACAGATTGGGTCAAACAATCATCGTCTTAGATTATGCAGATCGTTTACCTGCCAATCTACTTGAGTGGATCTCGGAAAATGTTCCGGATCGTGTGACAGCGCTCATCTTGGTTGTTCGCGATAAAAAAGCTTTCGAGAAAAATGCCAAAGAGCTCAATATCAGTGAATTCAACATCGAATATTAAGAATACGTTCACATTATTCTGCATCCAGTGACAATTCTGATACAGTGTTATTGCCGTCAACATTGACGGCAATTTTATTTATACGGACAATATCTCTTAGGTCATCAACAAATAAAGATCGACCCAAAACAATCATCAAAGAGTCAACAGGTAATCAACGATGATCGATAACAACCTTGTCAATCATAGATCCAGTTTGTTGGATACATTGGCACTACCATCAACTGTTAACCCCTACATGCCACTGAAGTCCGAAATTATTATTGCCTGGGTCAAGAAAACAACACTGGCATACATCACAACCCCAGATGGGAAACGAGAAATTATCATCATCAATCGCGATGTATCTGGCGATATCGGATTTGACCTGGTCTTGAAAGGAAAAACAACTAATGGATATCGGCTGATTTCACGCGATATTATTCCCTGTGAACTATCTACTGATCACGTGTCATATTCAATCATTGATGAAAAACCTACCATTGTCGCACGCATGGCCGCCTTTCTGTTTAAACTCGAATCGGAAACTCCAGGCAACCCACCATTTGAAGTTGTTGCTCTCGAAGCAATATGGAGCGAAGAAGGGCATAGCTGTGGATTTGCCAGTGTCCCCAGTGAGAGGATGCAAGATTGGTACGATCTAGAGCATCTGTTCGCGAGTGCACACGATGAAACAGTGGTTGCTCAAAACAAAATCACTGTCATTGGGAGTGATTCTTACAATGCGTTTAAGGTTGATATCGGATGGGATGATATTATTCTCCCTCACGACCTGAAAACGACCATCATGGAAGACATTGAAAGTTTTTTCACGGATGGTGTTGACATTTACGCCCGTTTGAAACTCAAGCCCTTCCGAAAAATTATGTTGGCAGGCGTACCGGGCACCGGTAAAACCATGCTGTGCTCGGCAATCGCCAACTGGGGATTAAGCCAGAATTATGGCGTAATTTACATCTCGTCAGCTGATCGAGATTACAACAGTTTTTCCAAGATCCATGAAGCAGTTCAGCGTGCCTCGCAGCTCAAACGACCGGCCATTATCATTGTTGAAGAACTGGATACCTATATTCAAAATCCGTCCGAGCGTTCGCAGGTGCTCAATGTGCTTGACGGATCCGAATCGGAGGCCAATCCAAAGGGAACTTTGATGATTACCACCACCAATTACCCGGAAGCGATTGATGAACGCATCTTCAAACGACCCGGCCGTATTGACCGAATCTTCATCATACCAGACATCCAAGACGAAGATGTAGCAGAACGCGTTCTCCGCCATTATCTTGGCAGCTACTGGCAGAACGAACACGCCGAACTTGCATCACTGCTTATTGGGCAACCTGTTTCTTTTGTTCGGGAAATGGTGATCTATTCCTTGACAGTTGCGGCTTATAACAAGGAGGAGACAATCTCTACAGAATTGCTGGCGGAGGCGATTGAGGGGTTGAAAGCGCAAATGGAAATCAATAATGATTTCCTAAAAAAGCCTGAGCGCCAAATGTCTTTTAACAACGGCTCGCACGATGTGTTGCGAGCTGCTATTCCTTACAGGAAAGCCTACAGCATTGGCAGTCCTAGTCGTCAAGTTCCTATCCATATCAGACCTCAAAGGGTTGAGTAAATAGAAATACGCCCTGGCCATCAAAACCAGGGCGTATCTTTGGGGGTGTCATCTACGGGAGGTGGAACCGGTTCCACCTCCCCTCCGTCAGCCACTACCCATCCAAATTCACTGGCAATACTTTTTACAAAATCAAGCAGCAAATAGCGATGACAGTGTCTGGTGGTGGTATGGGTATCTTTACAATAACAACATAACACCGGATTTTTAGTATTGAGGAGTGTTCTGAAAATTTGAGGATTATCCCGATACCGCTCCCATAATAAAGCACGATACCGTTCGGTATATTCCTCCCAGGTGATTTCACCACGTTTAGAGGCCATCACCAATTTCCAGGGAGGGGCAAAAAAAGCCCCTAACCCTTTCCCGGATTTAGCAGTGATATCCAAAACAGTCTCACCAGACTGTTCCTGATAAGATATACGTCCAGTTCGAATCATAACCCGTTTGACCACTATCGAATACCCTCTATCCCATAAGCCTGGGTATTATATGATTCCATGTCTTGAACCGGCAAAACAAAGACGCGGCGACCATCAACCAGATAGACCACTACTGCCCGTGGAGAAATAAAACGAATTGTGTCGCCCTCTTTCCACTGTGCTTCTTGATCGCCCACCTTTATTAACATCCCTACACGATACGCTGGTGGTAAAACTTGATCGTTATAGCTGTCTGCAAACATCTGTTGCAATTCAACAGCCACCACCCATCCAGGATGAGGTGTGAAGGGGCAAGCGAACGCCTCTTTGACTCGCTCAATGAGCATCGTTCTACTGGTCATCTTCTTCTTTTGTGGTCCACACAATACGTCGATCATTCGGTGCAGGCAAAAGTCTAGGCTGAACAGGTGCAGGCGCCGACGATTGCTTCTGAGCCGGTGTAACCGCTGTAGCAGTTGACGTCACTGTGAATAGAATAGGGAAATAAGTTTCTGCGTCTCCATCAGGATAAGAACGCATTTGGCTACCATATGACTGAGTGGAACTCAATGGCCCGACATGCAGTATTTCCATCATGTGATGAACACGGTCACGTACATCGTTATGGACGATTTCTAGTCCTGGGTTGGCATGACGAAGATTAAGTGTAACCCCGTAAGCCGTAAATTCTTCCTTGCCATTGGTTAGTCGTCCCAATTCGAGATCAATCAACGCGTAAAGCTCAGGAACAGATGGTGTACGCCGACCAGCTGCTGGTTGATTATTATTCGGGGTTTGAGGAACAAGTGCATTCATAATGATTTTCTCCTTTACACAATAGCTTTCAAAACGTCAACAGCTTCCCAAAGTGTGTGCACAATGAAGTTCGCACTCTCCATGACCATTGGATGATGATGGACACTAGCCTCGCCAATTGGCTCGATAATCAAGATCACGGGGATTTGAGCTTGATAAGCCCAAGCAATTTCCATCACCGTCCCAATACTCACACGAGAAGTATTGGTGAGATTAGCAATGATCACATCAGATGAACGCACATCATAAAAATCCCTGCTTAAAATAGCTTTTGGGGTAAGCAGGGGATGATCGTAATGATGATCAGGTGACTGATTACTATAGTGGAAACGCTGATCGTCCAAAACATTTCCGGGTTTATTGAGAAATTCCTTCCCCCGCATCGGTGTGTAGGTCTGAACATGATCAGGAGCGTGCTTAGCGATATAAGCACGCCATTCCTCGCTTGCTTCATAGGTTAGCCCGTTGATCGGACCAGCAAGATAGACTTTAAAAGTTTTCATACTCATCTCCAATGAATTTTCTAAACAGCCTCAGCAGGGTTCGCTGATGGATCCCAATCGAGCGAGCAACACTTGCGGCAGATTCGCCTTCTTTCCGCCGTTTATAGAGTTCGATGACATCTTCCTTGGTTAATTGTTTCGATATTTTTCCTGTGTGATAGCGCAGATCGATATCTGCCAGACCAGCTTTTTTAACTTTCCTAGCGATTGTCGATCGAGATAAATTGACTTCTTGAGCAATTTGCCGAATTGATAAACCGGCTTTTCTTTTTTGAATAATTCCGAATATTTTATTCGAATTATTACGACGAGCTGCTCCGGGTTCAATCAATCCATGCTCATGTAAAATTTGATGTACTCGTTGGCGTGTGATCTCATAACGCTGCCCCACTGCATCGAGAGATCCTAGTTCTTGATAAAGTGCAAACATTTCCAACGCACGTTTACGGGCTGCTTCATCAGAAACTTGCTTTCGTGACATCTATTTCTCCTTCCATCAAATCTTCCGGGTGATTGAGCTATTTCTGTTTATCTAGTTGTTCAATCAGGTATTTCACATACCTACCGGTAACACCGTACTCTCTTCCCAAACTTTCATAGCTCTCCCCATCCTGATGGCGATCGCGCAATACTTTTATGCGTTCATCAGTCCACCGATCTGACCGTTTACCCGTGGTCGTTCGAAGATCAGTATTTTCTTCACCAAGACGCTGTAAATGATTAGCCACATACTGTATTGATCGCCCGATATACTCTGCAATCTCTTTAAGCGTATATTGACGATGGCGCATATCAACTATCAGTGCGAAGAGTTCATCGGGTGTCAAGTCGGCGATATCACCTTTTGGGTTTTTAGGCGGACTAAAACGCAATGCAGGCTGTTTTTCAACAAACTTATGCATTACAAACAGCTTTCTCAGATATTCAGGTGTGATATTTACAGACTCCGCTACATCTTTGATGCGTTCACCGGATTGGACACGTCTATATAACGCAAAAACCCGTTCATCTGTAAACCTTTCCGAGCGTTTACCTCCCTTAAAACGATGATCTAAATCACCCAATCCAGCTTCCCTTAGAACAAACGCAATTTGATCTTTTGGGAACCCAGATAATTCAGCAATATCAACTAGAGTGAGTCCCTCTTCCCGTTTTTGGATAATGAACTTAATATCTTGCTCCTCCATAGATTACCTCCTCTTTCTCAATTCAGCTGTTTCCGGGTGCTCGGCGATAAATTTTAGAATCAATGCACGAGCATAAGCAGTAGAAATTTTGTATTTTTTACCGATATCAACATAGGTTTCGCCTTGCTGATAACAGTCGTATAAAACCTTAGCATTTTCGCCAGACCATTTATCTTCCGACTTCCCGGTGGATGTTCGCATATCAACACCACTTACTTCATGACGCTGTAAAGCATAATACACATAGGTTTTTGAGCGGCCAATATATTCAGCAATAGATCGAATGGTTGCTCCGTTCCGACGCATATTTGCTGCCAACTCAGATAGTTCATCGGATGTCAAATGGGCTACAGTCTCTTGCGGAACAAACACTCGGCGAGGCTTATTCGATTTTCGCTTTGGTCGCTGAGCGATAAGCTCATATTTCTGAAATAATCTGCCTAAATAACTTATTTGGATATTAGCTGATTTTGCGACGACATTCCTGGATTCACCTTTTTTTACGCGATCATATAATGCTTGGACATCTTCACGTGTAAAAAATTTTGACGGATCACCAGATGCAAATCTCCAATCGATATTGTGTAACCCAGCATCTTTCAATATCTTGTTAATGAAGTATATAGATAGACCGCTGATCTCCGATATTTTTGTAAGCGCTAAACCTTCACGTCTTTTTTGCACCACAAATTCTGCAATTTCTTGGACACTCTTGTTTTGAAATTCAGGATTTTTACGGACATCACGGTGATTAAGATCCCTACGGCCACTCCCAATTTCAATCAAGTTATGGGTCTTGAAGATCTGGTGTATCCGTTGCTGGGTTAACCCATAATGATCGGCCACAGCTTTCATCGATTTCCCCTTTTGAAACAGTTCGAACATCTCTAAAGCCCGATCGTAGGCTTTTTTATTAAATGAACGTGTTCTTGGACCGCTCTTAGGCATTATCTACTCCCTGTGGCCAATCAACTACCTAAACCGTTTTTGTAGCGCGAAAACCCTTGAAAATTTCACGCAGCTGCTGCGACACTGTGTCGTTGGCAGAAAAAGAAACAGCTTTTTCCAACCGTTCATAAGATGCTGGGGCCATGGTGAGATTAACTGCATCAATGTAAGCCGAAAAACCACCATCTTCTGTGTGGTAAGCCCATTTCGGAACACCGTTTTTCCCAAGCTCAGCATCATATTCTTTAGCCAAGACAGTATCAACTGAAATGATTGGGCAGTCATAGGTGTTCCAAGTTCGACGATGCTGATATGTCACCTTCTCATCCCGCAATCTGGTGATGAGATCTAACCACCAGCTGTAGTCCACAGGTTCAAAATCACAACCGCGTCCAGTTGTTTTATAGCCCAGCAGTGTGACGCGAAAGCCTTTACGAGCAGCAGCACGCAGCATCAGTTCAAATTCAGCTTTGGGAATAACGCCCATCACGAAATGCAGATTACAACGATTGAAACGAATATTTGCCTTGTCCAACAAATGAGCTAGACGAAAGATATCCCTGTAGCTATCGACCGACACCGCAAATGCGCCAGCATGTTCCATAATCGACTCGACCTTCTGCGGATCTTTTAGCCAAGCATAATTACGCGTGGTAAAGTTTGGCACCATGCCCTTTTCTCTCGCGTAGGCAAGAACCTCCACGAAATCTGGATGCAGCGTTGGTTCTCCGCCGCCGATAGCAACTTCGAAAACCTCCATTTCAGCTAAACCGTCGATGATGGCTTTCACATTTTCCAACTTGGCATGTTTACCTTTGCGGGTGCTGCCCATATAACAAAACTCACAGTTGTGAACGAGCACCCCATTGGCAAAATAATTATGGGCATTGGCAACCGTTAAGTTGTAAACCACCCCATCGAAGTGCACACGTTCGATATCGGCAATTGTCACTGGATTATATTGGGTTGTATCATCCAGGCCATCGAGATCGTTCTCGATTTCGCTGCCTACAGACTGCTCAGTTGTTGCAGGCTGAAAAGCCCACAGAACATCAGATGTGAGCAAATATTCAGCAGGAACCCAGCCACGGTTGACCGTCCAGAATTCATGGTTCGGCGTTGCATGGATGATTTCATTATTCGTCAACCGCACAACGATCAGATCTCCATCATGATCGTATGAAGAAATTTCAGTGACAGGCTGATAGCCCTGAACAAGCGTATCAACATTAAGCGATGCTACCGAATCACTGCGATCGATCAATTCAATCGGCTTATCGCCCTCAACTGTGGCCACCATCGTTCCCGCCGGGAAACAGGAATACGGACAGTAGTGAGTAAGTGTCAGATCAACCAATTCAGGCGTTTCGGCGTAACGGGGTTGTTGAGTGTGATTGGCATTTGTTAGATCAAAACTAAAACGAACCTTGGTCCCATTCGACGGCCAGAACAAGGTCCAAAAATCCTGCTCACGATCCCGACGCACGACACATTCGAAAGTCTCAGCAAACGCAAGATCACCTACACTAATTGATTGAGCACCGGCAATACCGGCAGCATCATGCTGCTCACTATCATTGTCATTGCCCCCACCAATCACCAGGTTGTCCTGCATCATAAACCGGTAGAGCGTATCAAAAAATGCTCGGCTGGGCTTATTCGTGCCATAGCCTTTAGGAATGAGCAATCGTGACTGATGGTCGATGTAACCATCCATGATATCGTTCAGATCAGTCTCACTCAGTTCAAGTGAACCATCTCCCTGATCGGTCAACCAATCCTTGAGGATTTCCACTTGAAAGGCTTCATCGACTTTATACTCATCCAGTGTTGATTTAAGAATCACCCCCAAGTAATCACGTTTCGCTTCTGGGCTGGCTAAAGTGAAATAACTCCAGCCGAATGCAGTACCATGATGGTCGTCGCTAACCTTCTCACCTTTCGGTAGGAAAATCAGCGAGTGAGACGATGAGGAATTGGTTGCCAGCCCTAAACGGATGTTGTAGAGATTAACATGCGCCATGAATTGGGGGGATCCTTTCGATTACAAAGTTTTATATGTGTGACTATTATAGTCAATGTATAGCATAAAATAAAGCCGAGAGATTATAATCTCTCGGCTTTATGGTGTTGCAGATCGTTGCAGATCATTGTTTGATCGACTTAATCAGCCGGGTCGTAAGGTGGGATTTCACCATCAGCGACCATTCGCCAATTGGCGCCATACCGTTTGCGAAGATATTCCTCGGCTTCAACGGCGACCGGGTCAAACCAAACTTTATTCTGGGGGTCGTAATGCATGTGATGGACAGCCATTCGGCGCAAGACCTGGCGATCATCTTGCTCCAACATATTCGCACGGTGATCAGTTGTTCCACTGAATTTTTCAACCTGCCAGTTCCGAGCAAGCTGGATAGCCACAGGATCCTTGCTGATCTCCATCATCTCGTACAACTCCAAATAAGCCTCAACCAGCAGTGCAGATAGACCGTGCAGCACAGTTTCAATACTTGGCGCACGTTTATCGCCAATGTATTGCAGTCGATTCTGACGGGTGTGATACAAAATCCATTTTTCGATCTGTTCCAGCAGACGAATGCGTTCTAAGGCTTCACCGATCTGGCTAAATTGAAGTGTCTGAGACATCTGTTCCCCCCTGATCATTCGGAAGACCCCCAAAGAAAGGATCTGGATTGCTTTCGTCCGGATCCGCTGTGAGAAACCGACTAGCAAAAGCTTTGATGAGCATTCCCAGATCCTCATTCGTCTTATGAAACTGCTCATCGGTCCTTCTGCGGTGCTTCAGTGCTTCCTCCGCCAGCTGCACAATCCAGGCCAATACCTGATAAGGTCCCCTTGCTTCATCCATCCATTCTCGCCTGATGAGGCTGTATCCAGCGCTGTAAATGGCATCTACAAGATCATCATAAGGACTGGGCTCATATTGCTCATCCAAAATAGCATCAACGATACTAATTAGGTCGCGATTATCCATTGTTTACACTCCCTCCTAATGAATCTTCCATCCAAACAGGAAAAACTCGCGTGCATCTCGCCATTTATCGTCATTTTCTTGATAAAGCTTGCTAATAGTGTCTATCTGCTCACGGGTAGGTTGTACGTTTTCTGATACAAGGCTGTATTCGTGTATAACCACCCACCCCTCTCTTCGTAAAAAATCTTCTGCGTCAGCGGCAAAATTTCCGTAAAACACCGTGTACAGATCTTCCGATAAATCGGAATGTCCTTGGATTCCACATGGATACCAATCCCCAGAAGGTGACACTAACCCACCTTCCCCAACAAAATAATTGGTTGAGGGCTGTGGTGCAAAATCGGTCTTATACTGCACCATGACATCAAATCGGTCCATATTTTTTACTAGACCATAATCAGCGACAATCCTTGCTTCTTGCTCAGATTTGAACACAAAATAGGCATGATCATTATCGGGCCAGTAAACTGGCCCTTTTAGATCGTTTGTGGATTTAAACAGGAGCGGTCGATCCATGAAATCAGCCTCCAAATAGCCGTTCCACGGTTTAAATTGAAGGGCTAACCAATGTAGATCGTCTGTCATTTATGCTCCTTCTGCATTTCACGCGGCAAATTCTCTGAACGACAAAAAATGACATTGCCGCCAACAAGTTTATATGGGAAAAATCCTGACAGGTAGGTTGCCTCAACATTCATCAACTCATTGCTATAGTCCTCGTAATCAGGTCTAGCAAGCATCACGCAACCTGATTCGTTTTCTACGGCGACTGGCGATTCATGCCCGATACTGTCAATAACCACCTGTAACGACAACCGCCGGTCGAAATAAATCGGTTCGTTCACGCCATCAGCCTTCACCAATAGAGCAAACAAATCGTCCCTCCTAGGAAGCTCCTCCAGGCGGTCAGCAAGGGTTTTAACCTGTTCATCATCAGGATGGGTCATTTCGGGTTCGTCGTCGGGCAGATCGTCGAAATCAAAGTCGTTTGGCATGATAACCTCCTTTGAACATAATATATGATATATATAATTATGCCATAAGAAACATAGATTATCAATCGACAGCTTCAATCAAAAAGCTCCCCGAAAGGAGCTTTTTTACTAAGAGTGCATTACTTCACACCATCATGCCGACAAACCAATACATTGCCAACAATCACATCATGTGGATAAAACCCGGAAATCTGCGTAGCAACAAGGTTAAATTCCAGTCCAAGCAATTTACCCTCTTCATTCAAAACCATAATAAGACCCGCGTCGGGATCGCTGATGCAATCCACGATTTCAATGGTGTGATTGCCCTCACCGTCTGTAACCAGTGTACGTAACTGTTCCAGTTCGAAATCTGTGCCATTTTCTGGATCAACCCTGGTCATAGTCCCATTGGTCTTAACCCACACACCAAATGTTTCACCTTCTTTGGGTAATTCGATCCTTACTTGTTCATCCATCAATAACTCCTTTTTCATATTTTAGACAATGCTTATTATAGATGATGGTCTAACAATTATCAATTCAACAAAAATCGCCCCAGTAAGCGTTTTCAGGTGCTCACTAGGGCGACGACACAGTGTCGTTGAGGACTACTTAATCTGGCTAACCTTCTGTGTTTCGGCAATCGCATCCAACAGATGATTACCCATCACTGAATAGGTGTAAGCCATGATCCAGCGCAGAAACGTAAAGCCGCTGCCATCGTCCATCCCAATTTTAGCCTTTAGGGCAGCTTGCATTCCGTAAAAATTGCGAACATCCATGCTAAACCAGCTAAAAAGCTCATCACGGTTTACAGAGATGGGGATTTTTGTCAGCGCAATTTGAAAATCATACCCATTTTCCAGGGCATCATTCAACCAATAAAGGATGGGAAAAATCATCCGCCGCTCACGATCTTTAAATCCATCCACTTTCTGGGTGAAAGCCCGAAGAATTGATCGGATATGCTGCGGTTGATCGGTTTCTTTGTTATAGATATTCCGGCGGAGTTCTTCAATAAGTTCCTGCGTAACAGTCATCTTAAATTCCTTTCTCTATAACCGTTGGTTTTCGTACAGCCGCTACAAGCTGCCGATATGTTTCATAAACGTCCTCAGGCAGCTGCCATAACCACTTGTGCAAATAAGGACTTGTTCGTGCATAGCGCGCCAAAGCCATCCACTCTTCAAGAAAGGGATCAAAATAGGATTCATCTCCGTCAATACTCCCAATCCAAGACTCTGGAAAGCGAGCGCAAACTGGAGTGAGTGTGCGGATATGATAGGGAGCAATACCTATATTTGGTAATCCATCCAAATCACCAACGGTCAAATACCCGTAGTGATTTTCGCGTGTATCGCGGATCTCTGGCGAACGGACACCTTTACCGATTTCCTGATGCCGTTTGAGCTGCATTTCCCGACGGGGATGCCACATACGGACATAATCGTAAAGATCCTGTTCACCATTGGTAAAATGCTCAGGCTTTGCATACCATCGGCCGGGTTTAAAATCCGCAGGCAATGGATACCCAAAATCACCCTCTTCACAATAATTATATTCAGCCTTCCCAAAGTGATCGCGAAACGAGATATGCAGCATGCCGCCAATCACACAAGAAAGTAACAAATCCGCTTTCAACCCATCAACCTCAACCCGCCAAAAACGCGAATATAAACCTGTACCTTCTTGCATCTCAGTAATAGACATCGTCATTCTCTTTCCTCCTTGTGATCGATTTCCTCGATAAGATAGTGGATGCCGTCATAGTGCGTATTAAGACGATCCTGAATCCACACTTCTTCATCAGGATGAAGTTTAATGTACCAATAGGCATTACCCCCTGCGTCAAATCCTATTTTCAGCCGCGAGGCCATATTTTTCCCAGTCAGAATCTCATTGAAAGAGTCTGCTAAGATTTCTGAGGGGTTCGCCAAATCTTCGATATCATTCAAATCAAGTAGCCCGACCATTTCGGTCAGGCAGTTGTCATCAGGCTCTCCTAAATCCAAAAATCTGTTAAACCTGTCAACTCGCCGCTCTAGTCGCAGATCGTCAATCGCATCGATCGGCAATTGTTCCAATTTTTTGACCACATAAGGATGCAATGGTTTTCCAAGATACTCATCTAGGGCATTGTGGAAAGACTGGAGTGTTTTAGGATGCATGTACAATTCCTTTTGCAACCCCCCAAGCCAAAACATCTTCATCTAAAAGATCTGGGCGAAGTGACATTAACCATAAGTTATTTCGGAAGGAAAAACCTGTCTCCATCTCTCGCCGAGTATACCAACGATAAGCCTCGGTATGGTTAGAAGCACCATTCAAAAGATCATTTTCTGATGCCAATACACAGTGCGAGCACGATAACCGCTCATTGCCAAGCGCATAAGCCGGATGTGCAACCCAATGCCGATTAATTAAAATCCAAGCCCGCTCAACATTTCCGTTTTCAATCATTCGGCGAATGCCATTTTGGAAATGCTTAATAAAACGCAGCGTATATTTTGGATGAATTGTTTGCCAGACATCCTCTTTAGTCATATGACGAATTGGCAGCCAGCTATAAACATGTCGATTAAGGGTTGGGGCATAACTCTCACGCTGCCAATAATCCGGTTTTTTAGCCCGCGCCGTGCTCTCCTCATCACGCAATCCCATTGCAACCACAATTGTCGCATCACGTGGAAAAGTCTCTCTGATCCAAGTATCACAAGGCTGTTCCTTTTGATGTTTTGTACAAAATCTCGTTGCACTAGATGGCCAATGGGGTTTATCTGCATCGCCTTTTGTATCCATATTGATACGACGCAAATCAATCTCGTCAAATAAATCAAAACCATGCCCTTCGCGGATACGCATACGAACGACGAGTGGTAGCCCCACATCAGCAGCCATCTTATGCACAAATGCAGGAGTCTGTGGCCACTCGGCTCGACCCAGATCATTATGAAAAAGTACAACATCGCCGCTCCAGCCTTCTTCAATACGTCGTTGGAGCAAAACTTTTAACATCGCCTGACTGTCTTTCCCACCGGAAATTGAAATTACAAGGGTCGCACCATCACGTAAAAGCTGCTCAGGATGAGGTAAATTTAGATCGGTTTCAGTCATAACACCTCCTTAACTAAAACAACTAAAAGCACCGTCACCGCCACATGTCTCCAAAGACTCCCCCATCAAAGCCATCTTCAGCGGGTCTTTCTGACGTTTGGTAGCAATCAATGCTTTAAAATCAATCTCCCATAAGGGCTTGAGGCTTTCATGGAGATACATTTCACCTTTGATCTGACCATAAAACGGATGGTAGGCTAAAACCTCAGGATCACGTAATGCCCGGTCAATCTTGCAGGCTTTAGCGAAGTCCGTTGGTGCATCCCACCCCTGTTGATCCCAGTCGGTGATGTTCTGCTGCAAAAACGAATTAGCCTTCAGCTTATCCATATAGGCCTGGTGCTGTTCGTACAGCATCAACCACGACTCGTTAGAGCGATACGGGCACTGAATACACGCCGATTTGGGTGGTACAGGAAATCCATGATCACGGCACCACTGTTCGCAATCATCGCGGCTCATGCCCATTTCAACCAGCGGATACCAAGCGGTTTGCCAGCGCAGGCCACGTTCGGTGCAGCGATAGGCTTCGTCAGTCGTAATGCCAAAAGCCACCCGCACATACCGCTTCCCATTGATCACAATCCTGGGATTGCCCTTCATCGTGGGTTCTTCCCATCCAGAAAATCCAAATGCTTCAAGATCCTCTGAAGCTTGCGCATAAGCTATCGAAGTATTCTTCTGTGGTCGCGCCCAGCCATGGTAGAGCATCATGGCTTTCATGCCCAATTGGGTCGGATGAATTTTCACGTAGTCCGTGCACTGTCTGCGCAGGCGGCCCCGTGTCCCGTCAGGATTTTTGACATACACCGGCATCGAGCCCAATCGTGGCAACCCCCTTTCCGTCTTATATTGGGCGTGGATCAAATCGCCAGACAATGAACTTTGTCCGGCCAACCGGATGAAGGGAATGCCATGCTTTTTAAGCAGCCAGTTGATGTAATAATCAATAAACCAGTTGGTCTCACCCCGCTCATCACCGGTATTGGCATGAACGATGGCAATCGGTTTTGGGAGTATACCTTTAATGATCATATACAGTAAAACCGTCGATTGCAGACCACCCCCATAACAGTAAAAATCGCCCACGTGTTCCCAGCCAGTGAAATCACGTTGGCTGGTGAATTTCACCGTTTTGATTGAGTCTAATTTGATCAAGCCGGTTTGATTAGCAATATCGACCAACTTACCCTCCCCGTAAATAAAACAAGCGAGCATGAAAGCCCGCTTCTCGAGTATGTTTTCGCATGAATTTATTTCATGTGATTATCCATGAAAGTATCAAATTTACAATGGTGAGTACATGAACGATAAACTTGTCAGAAACAAGTTTGTCTGTACCACCTACCATCTGTCAACCAGTATAGCGAAAATCGGATAGACAAAATCACTGACCTTTTGGCAAAAAATAAAGACGGAAGATTTGAGTCTTCCGTCTTTGAAATACGATTACTGCATAATAGTCTCACTACGGCCTGGGATGATCTTCGTCGGCCATCACGGTCATCACCGCAAAGTTCCCGAAAGCCATCAGATCATCAATGATCAGGTAAGGGCTCATCAGATCTTGCAAGCTGGTCGTTAAATGAGACCACATATCTTGATCGGGTTTGGGGCCTAAATAGATCAAAAACAACCCCATGTAGGGTACGAATTGAACTGAAAAGTCCTTATAGCTCAGATTATCCAGAACAGTCTCAACGCAGTCTTCAACTAAATTGATATCATCAGGTTGAAGTTCAGGGAGCACCTTTGGATCATAACTATAGGGACGCATCCTAAACGATGAGTCGGTACTACTTAGGATTGGCATTTACCGCAAAATCCTTTCAGGATCAATATCTGTTCGTCTAAGCAAGGCAATTTCAATAGCCGATGATAAAGCATATTCATCAATACTCTCGCCGACCGTATCGTCAATTTGAACCACCCATCGATGCCCATCGTGATCTTGAGGAAAAAGAATAATTTGGCCGATCGATGTATAGCGAATGGCATGGCGAATGAGTTTGTATATATCGTTTTTGTACCATTCCGGCGTCTGTTTATACCAGGCCTCTGTTTCAGAAACCTCCAATACATTATTCATAATCATCTGTTCATCAGCCGGTGCTGAGGGATTAACAACAAGACCGTAAGCATATTCGCCAAAGCGCTTCACGCGCCAACCGAAAACTGCATAGGCTACTACCAAATCTAACCGGCGGGTATCACTGGCTTGCCATAAATGCTTATTGATGAAATCATCTAGTTCTTGTTGATCAATCATTTTTATCAACCTTTTCACTCACCCATTCACCAACCTCTGCGTTTATTTTTTTATGGAACACTTCGAGTTCTTTTATAAACATCTCTAGGTTTTCGCGATGACCTGCAATCCTAAAAGCTATCTTTGCTTGAAGAAATCCACCATTGGTTACATAATCAAAATGTAGATCGTGCTTAAAACTCATCACACGGATCATGCCAAGATATCGCCTTCTGGCAAGTAATCCAATCTTGGCGTACCAAGTGATATGAGGAATCGAAGTATAGTTCACATCAGTATATTTGAATTCTTTCATCATTTCTTCCATCTTTTCTCGCTCAAAGTAATACGATGTGCTTGAGGTATCCAATCCTTTAATTCTTCTTGAATCTGTTCAAGCGCTTCACGTAATCCAAAGAGCTTATAGAAACAAACGGCATTCAGAAATCCACCATCTGTTTGACGACTGAGCACCAAATCATATTCGAAAGCCATCATTTCAACCCGTCTATGGTAAGCACCCCGTTCTCGAAATTTCAACTGAACAGACCAAAACAAAGTCGCGAAACCACTGTCAAGAAAGCCTGACTCCCATTTATTTAAATCTGCCAGTTCTTTAGCAGAAAACTTAAAATCAAAATCGTCATATCCTGTTTTCATTTGCTACTCTCCACAAAAAACAGCTTACGTAATCCTGGATGCCAGGTATAGAAAGTCGCACAAAATTTGTTCAAATCTCGGTTCTTCCCACTCAGTTTGAATTCATCAAATGAGAAGAAAAAACCATCATTGCTTGTGTGGACCAACACCAGGTTATTTGCAGCCGCTTCTGCACTGACTTTATTGCGATATTCTCGACGTGAAAGAATACCGATTTGGAGTCCCCACGAAAATGATGATACTCCAGCAGCATCACCCTTCATCTCAATCTGCATGATTGGCACCCTCTGTCATATTCTCTGTCGCCGCCGATAAAATAGTGATATCTCTAGGAAAACACCACAATGCATCATGGTGGGACTTTAAGAGTCCTTGTTTGAATTCATCAGTATCACTGACATCAAAATCAACGAAATAGGGTTGATCAGAATCTTCTGAATCGACTTCAATAATCACCCCCTTCGTACCGGCTTTAATCCAATACGATTTTTCAAGAAGCCCATTGCTGGTTTCATACCAGCTCTCTATAGGCTCACGCGAAACGACACTGTGTCGCAGCGGATATTCTGATTTGACAAGCTTCGTTATTCGAGCAAGGAGACGTGTATTCATGTCCACGAGTGTCAAATCTGTATCCCACTCAAGCCCAGCAGCTCTGTATATCGATTTGTACATGTCAAGGAGCATATCAACATCTGAATAACGATAAAGCTCCTCAATCGTTTTATCTGCCAAATTACACCTCATTTCCAGAAAAATTCTTGACTAAAGTTCTTTCAATCGAGCAAAACTACAGCACGTAGAGTCTGTTGTTCAAGTGAATAAACAATGAACTCGTCCATACCCCCATGTGAATGGGTTCCCCAAACGCTGTGATAGCCATTAGGGGCTGCGTTCAACCGTTCGTCCACACCTGACATCTTTTTCGGGTTGCCGATTGCAACATCAGCCATAAATAGCGTCGTGGGTGCGCCGTAGCGTACAGCTGCTGTGTAATTAATAGATTTAGCTGCCTCATCAGCGAAATAGACGCCATTCCCAAAGCGGCGCCCATGAGAATACACTTTAGGGACAATGAGTCCGGTACGAAAAATGTGCCTCAGATTCTTGTTATGAGTGCCGTGAAACAAATGCACCACATTTTCTTTGCCAACCGTGCTGCTCTCATAGCGTGCACGTTCCCCTGGAACTTTAATCCTGTAAATATGTTTAATCCGACGGCTGGAATGTGGACCAATGGTCTGTTTAACATAATCAACGATTTGAGCGTAATTCTCATGGCTTTCTGGAAGGTCAGCCAATATGCATCCCAGCGAATTGTAAGACCCAGAAAGGGTATGATCGACTTCCATATGCTGATGAGTAGCCAACGCGGCTTCCAAGCTGTGCAGGTAATCTTCGATCTCAGCCATATCTCGAACGAACCCCTTCACCACGTCGTCTGACTTAATCTTATGGGGAAGTTTTGTTGGGATCGTGTTGTAATACTGCTTGACCAAATCGGTCACCGCTCGTGGGTTGTTGCGGGTTGCTGTTTGAATATCCAAAAGCAATGACAGCCCCTTGCTGATCTGGCGTTGTGAAAGTTCATTAATGGCCACAGCCAATGTCTTAGAAATACTTTCACCGGCTTCCGCAAAGACCAAATCAAGCAGCAGTTTAATGGATGACGAAATGGGTTTAACGGTCTGCTGAGCAGGGGTTGTTGATCCGTCTGGTGCAGGCAGTGCAGGCACAGTCGTAATCACCGGGATCAACAAATCAACTTCTTTATACCCCTTGCGCAGCTTGGAAGCAATCAACTTTTCCACTGCCGCTCGTGAAACACCCGTCTTGGTTTTCTTCTGCTCAGTGACCTGGGTGCGCCCCCAGGTCGTGATCATCGTACCGTCAGGCCACCACTCAACCAACCAAGCACGGTTCTTATTTTCGTCTAACTCGGTCCACTGAAACCGACGTCTTATCGAGGGATTTCCGGCTGGAACAACAGCTGTTACGGGGGTTACAGGGGTTTTAGTAATCGCTTGTGCTTTTTTCTTTTTAGGAGGCATTGGCTACTTATCTCCTTTTAAATTTACTTTAAAATTGCTTTTTGAGATGCGTATTATAGCCAATGATCATGATATTTTCAATGAAGTAAACATCAGACAGTGTTCATCGATTAGTTTTAATTGACCCCTATTTCGATCAGAATTCAGGCAGAAATAAGGGACAAATAAAAACCTGCCACAAATCGTTCAGTTCATCACCAACATGGGATGTATACTGGGCTTAAATTTGTGCTATGACTGACACTACGGAAAGGTGCCAGGCCGCTGGAAGAGGGCACAGTAAGTTCAACCTTGTGTTGAAAAAGGTTACTATTATGACATCACAACTTATTGAGCGGGCTAAGAGACTGCTCAAAAAAGTGAATTGGCCACGTCAGTATTTAGAAAAAGATGCTGACCCTACAGAACCTGCTCATCCCCTACCCCTGTCAACATTTTTGACAGACCACACTAAACGATTTCATGCTGTTGGGGCATTACCACAGATTTTGTCAAAGCGTTTCCAGAAGCTTTTTCAGCAGTATACGGGACGTTTTCGTGTCGATCGAATGATCAATGGGACGTCAGATGACCGATCAGCGATCTTCACAGAAGTGGTCATCATACTCACCATCATCATGAATATGATCAGTATCATACTGCTGTGGACACACGATCGTGGCTATGATTTGTCACTAAATATCGGTACAGGCATCATTCAGGCAATTGCCTACACGCTGCTCTTGAAAGGTCGCACAACCGTTGTCAGTATTGGGTTTACCGTCGCGATATGGGCTGCTATCACATTGGCCATCTTCAATTGGGGCGGCGTACTGAGCCCGCTGTATAGCGCCTATTTGATCGCTATTCTCACAGCAGGTGTATCCAGCCAGATATGGATGCTGATTGCCATCACAGGATCCAGTGTCGGTGTTGGTATTCTCCTCTATTGGCGGAACATCTCTCAAAATCTTCCGCCCATTGATTTGATCAACCCGCAATCTGCTTGGGCTGTTGAATCGTTAATCATCAACACCATCTTGTTCATCTTTTTCGCCATCATCGTCACCATTCGCAATCGATTGCTGTCTAATGCGATCGACACACTCAAGGCGAAAGAATTATTGGCCCGCAAAAACAATGCGTTATATCGGGCGATTGTTGAATCACAAAACGAATACATCTTCCGCTGTGATGAACAAGGACGGATCATTTACGCCAACCCTGCGTACCTCAAATATACCGGGTTGGAACAGGTCACGGGCCTATATTTCACCGAAATCAATCTTTCAGCAGCCAATAGTCAGCTGCTGCTCGAAACATTCCAGCGTGCAGCAGAAGGGTCATCCCATCAACAAATTGAGACAGAGGATGGTCGCTGGATTGAATGGCATTTCGAACAAATCGTGAATGGCCACGTAGACTACCAAGCCGTTGGGCGTGACATCACCCATCAGCGTGAAAATGAACGGATTTCATTTGAACTTGGTGTAGAACAAGCCAAGGTACAATTTATGCAATCCTTAGCTAACGATATTCTGCATGATATCAAAACCCCGCTGGCAGTATTAGGCACCAGCTTGTACCTGCTTAGCAAAAGTGATTTACCAGCAAGTCAAACCCGTTATCTGTCTCAACTGGAATCAACCTCAAACGAGGTGCGTAAAATCATGGAGGATATGCTTGTGCGTATCCGTAATCAATCGCCAGGCCAAGTGTTACGCCCAACCACATTCAATATCAGCAATATGCTGCAACATATCATCCAAAACAGCAAAACCATCCTCAAGCCTAACCAGACATTGACTGAACGCATTGACCCAAATCTTTCAATCGAAGCAGAGGAGATTTTGATTTTCCGAGCGATCACCAATCTGCTTAATAACGCGATCATCTATACTGGTCCATCCGGAAACATCACCCTGACCTGCCGGTTGGTTGACAACGACAAATCGGTACAGATTGATGTGACAGACACAGGGATTGGTATGGATGAAGAGGATCGCCGTCAGATCTTTGAGCGCTTTTACCGTTCAGAGGCCGCTAAAGCCATCAACAGTGCCGGCAGCGGAATCGGGCTAAATGTTGTCAAGACCATCATTGATATGCATAAAGGGACAATTAATGTGAAGAGCGTTCCGGGGAAAGGCTCTACTTTTACCGTAAAACTGCCCGTTGTTTCAGTTTCCAGTGTCACATCAGAACCGCTGGTGGGGCCACAATCGGCAGCTGAAGGGTAAAAACAGAACCCTTTCCTGGTGTACTTTCAACCGTAAGGTGGCCATGATGCTGTTCAGCCACCTTACGTGCAATGGATAGTCCTAATCCGAATCCGCGTGTTGTGCGAGAAGCGTCAACGCGATAAAAACGTTCAAAAATCCGATCAGTATCCTTTGAATGAATACCAATCCCGGTATCAGCAATTTGAATAGCAACTGCATTTTGAGGGAGATCCAATTTTACATCAATTTTAATTGAGCCTCCGATGTGGTTATAACGTACAGCATTATCTACCAAACTATAAATCGTACCAAGAATGTCACCGTGATCAGCCTCAATCATTAAAGTTTCTGGGCAGTCAATCCTGACATCAATCTGCATGGCCCGGATATCAGCGCTCAACTCATCGATGACGGAATTAAGCAGCCGTTTAATGTTCACTGGGGCTCGACTGCGGGAGCGAGCATGATCGAGTCTCGACATGGTTGTTAAAGAATCAACCAATTTTAGAATGGCTTTTGCTTGCTCTTCCAGAATATCCAGATGTCTGTTGAGATGATCATTCCAAGACGAAACATCTGGAGACGACCGGATCAGATAAAGTTTGGTGTTGATAATCGACAAAATCGTGCGAAATTCATGCGATGAATTGGTAATGAAATCCGATACCAGATTAACCCGCTGCTCTTCTGACAACATCTGCAACCGCTGATTTTCAGCAGTTCTTTGATCGGTGATATCGTGCAAAATCCCGATGACATGCAGGGGATTACCATCATCGGCGGATTGGCTAAAAACAGACTCATAGCACCGAAACCAATGGTAATCGCCATCTTTAATGCGCAGGCGATACTGTGCTTCAATCACATCACCTTCTTTAAGACTGCCAAGATTTTTATTTTTTGATTCAAGCGTAGCGATATCATCTTGGTGGATACATTCTTCAATAAAATGGTCTGATGTTGTTCGAATGATCTCGCCTAAATTGTCAGATGTGTAAAGTATGCGTCCAGCATCTATATCGGCAATATAGATAATATCACGGGTTGACTCGAGTAATTTGATCAGAGAATCAGGGTTGATGGGTGATTGAATAACGACAGCAATGTGCTCACCAATTCGCTTTAATTCATAAACAACCGGAAGAACTTTTTCATTATCGCCATGAACCAATGAATAAACTTGTTGGCTAGATATCGTTCCTAGTGAGATATGGCGCAGTCCGTCTGCTGCATCAAACAGCCGTTTTTGATAAGGCTCGGCAATAATTGTGGACAGATTATCGCCAGTGATATCGCCAGCAATTTCCAAGAACCGATCATTAGCCCAGATGATTTTGAGATCAATATCGCAAATTGCCAATGGCTGGCTAAATTGCTGGAGAAATAACTCCATAAACGTTGGATTGGTCGTTAAAAAATTTGAGACTGTCATGGCGCTAAAACCCCGCGTATGACTGAATTACCCAATGTTGATCAATATCACACATCCCAACACTATCCAACAGGCTACCACTAAAATATCGTTTCGGCCTGATTGTAGCACAACCTTTATATGATGACACAAACAGATAGAAAAAGGAGATCATGTACATGATCTCCTTTTTTGCTGATATCCTCGCAGTATTTCTGCTAAAAAATTTCTGCTACCGCATCATGATCCGCATAATCATAATGTCTTTTACGATTTAAGGGCTTTTTTTGAACCAACTCACGCCAAGGTTTAGCCCATTTGTAAAGCTGTTGTTTACCCCATTGAATTGCTGGGTTCGGCTTCCCATCCTCAGTCATCAGTTCGTTATCATACCCGGCTATCTGCACGATTTGCCCCTGCATATTGAGCTGAATGGTAGCCATTTCCCCCTGATATTCAATATGAAAGATGAATGCATACCCATTCGTTGTCAAATGGTCATAATCATAAACACAATGCGCCATTCTTTCAGACTCGGCGAATAAATCGTCGACAGTTGCCAGAAATTGGATCCCTTCAATTTCTGGAAGAGGAATCGGCGGTACAGCATTTACTTTGTTAACAAAACTCTTTTTAGCGTCTAAAATATGAGCACGATATGCTTCGAGCCGGCGCTCTTTGATGTGACGATGATACTCAATTGAACGTTCAGACAAACCAACAATATTGCCGTTGTGTTTCTCTGGATAATCCAATAAAAACATAACCACTCTCTGGATATCACTCATTTTTCGTAAAGTCACATCCCAGTGACGATAGCGGTTAATACGCTTTATGACTGCATGCATCTGCTTACGCGTGGCGTGATAAAATAAATTTGCGTTATGTGCAAGCACTTCTTTTCGGCGTATATTGCGCTCATTTGGCACATTTTCAGGATCCAAACCATTCAGCGGATCAAAATCATTTACATCATAAAGATTTCGAAATGCTGAAAGAACTGCAATGACCTGCCAGCGTTCTGTCAAAGGCTTCTTCAGTTTAATAGAGGGCAATCGTGACACTAAAAGCACAGATGGGATCCTTTTTGCATGATCCAAAGTTACATTTAATGCATGATAGGCCTTCCCAGTTGGCGAAAGATGGTCACGCCAATGACTGAACCACTCGAGATATTCATCAACCCATTCAGCGTAAGCCCTTTGATCTTCCTGGGTTAACCGTGAAACATCCGTTTTATCTGAACGAAAAGTATTCAAGGCTAATGACCTGTCGGTGTCCACTGGCAGAAAATCCCGACGCTCATTGGGAACATATATTTCCAGGAAACGATAAAAAGCGCTGGCGGCTGCTGGATATTGCAGAATATCCTTGATGACATTGGGGTATTTTTCAATTTGCGGACTAGCGAGAATGGTCGTGTATTGTTGGGTCGCACTATAAAGCGCTTTTGCTAAAAGACGCGTTCGCTCTGGGATAATCATCAACAGTCGCTGCCATTCGGCGTGAACTCGTTTGTTCAACCCATGAGCGGTTTGTTCAATGGCCCACTGCGTTAATTTAGCCGGGGGAAAATTTTCTCCCGATCCTTTTTGATCCTTTGCCCAATTAGCCATCAACAAATTAGCGACTGAATGGATCAGTTCAAAAAAGTTATAAGGTGCAACACGCATAAAATGCCGATTGCGTAAACCATCTCGTGATAAGTTATCACTCGTTAATTCAAACATGTAAGTTGCCATATTCAGTCGAACGGTGACGGTCGGACGATCAGAGCGTGTAATAGTAAAGCCCGTTGGTGAATTGGTGAAAACATAATTTTCTCGATCTTTTGGTGCATAATCAAAGGGACCAACACCGTCAGGTAATTTTTTCTTTCGAGCCATGATGATACCTCTTTGAATTTATATTGTTTAGATTGATTTTGGAAGATAATTTTACTAAATTCAAAGGATATTTTCCAATAAAAAAGAGCCTTTTCAGGCTCTTTTCAAGCTCAAAACGCGATGATCATTCGGGCGGTTTTGAGGATTTCAAAGACTCGGTAAATTTTTGGATGCACTCAGCAGCCGCTGCAAGATCAGCGCTGTCGTATTTCTGAGCTGCTCGGAAAACGGTCGCACAAGCTTCTTCTAGTAAGCTCGTCTCAAGTTCGCCCATCCATTGATCTAATTCCGAATCATCAAGGTATTCTCGCATTTTTTCGGTAAGGATTTGGTTAAGATTACCACCCCAAGGAGGGGTTGGACTGATTTCATACAATGGCCAGGTACGAATCTCTGATTGAGATTGATTGGATGGTTTCTTATTTTTTGAATTATTTCCCATATCGCCTTGATCTCACAAAAGACTATTGATCTGCTCTTTGGCAGCTGTCAGCGTCTCAAATGCATCTAAGAGCGTTTGGACCTGTTCGGGTTTTTCAGCAATAATCCGATCTGCTTGTTTAAGATATTTTTCATGCTCATATTCATTATCGGCAGCATGATAATACCACCCGCACTCATCAGAATGTGATCTGTGACATCGATAGTCATGCAAATAATTGGCCAACCGCCGCCTCACAGAAAACTCTGAAACTTCAGGTACGGCTGCTTGGGCTTTGGTAATCTGCTTCTGTAGCGCCCTGATGGTTTTATAATCAGCGGGCGTTTTATCATCTTTTTGACTGATTGTATACAATTCTTGTGTTAAAACGCTGACGACATCTCTTTGATAACGCGCACGCAGTTCATATGTTTCCCATGCAAGTAGGTGTTCATCGTACATAATCAGCAGCCTCCAGCAAACTTTTAACTTGTTGACGTGACTGGTGATACATTTCAAACATCGCAAAAAAGGCTTGCGTATCAAAGCCCTGAGCAATTAACGCATCAGCTTTTTCAAGATAGACGCGATGGCAGTATTCTGTATCTCTAGGGGCATAAGACCAGTTGCAACGATCCTGACACCCCCATTCATGCAAACATGCGGCTAAACGTCTCCGAACAGTAATTTCAATGTGTTCAGGTATTGTGTTTTGAATATCATCAATTTCTTTGCGCAGATGGCGAATTGTTCGCCAATCATCAGGTGTTTTAAATGGCTTACTGTTCAGACTTTGCAGTTTTTTGATGAGAGGATGGACGTGCGTTTCGCTCAGACTCTGCCCGTAGGCATTAAACTCCCATTTAAGCAAATGATCATCATCAAACACAAGCAATCTCCTTGTTAGTAAACTGCGGAAACGAGATTCGAACTTGTACCAACAGCTTCAAAGGCTGCTGTGCTGCCATTACACCATTCCGCATTATTCTGTAAGGGATTATATCACCTCATCAAATACAGTCAATTTGCCTTTTCAACAATAAAACGGGCATTGGCAATTTCGCCGAGCGCTTCCCTGATCGATTCAGGAACACGAATATCCAACGACTCGCCTTGACTGTAGGCGTGGAAGATATAGGGCCAGGCTGGGTGATCAGGCGGGAGTTTGAAAATTAATCGATCTCCTTCCCTACCAACCGGTTCAGGAACTTCAATCCGGTGTCTGGCCTTATAAGAATCAATTGAACCAAGAACAATTGGTGGATTATCAAATGTCTGATCAGTCGAATCCTCGACCACTACAACGGGTCGCCCAAATAACATTTTCGGCATATTCTCTGATTGATTGGTCATTTTCATTGATCCTCTTTCTTGTTTTGTTCTTCATCTTGCTTCGGTTTACCATTATTGGTCCAGTATTCAGCGTCAGCACCTGTTAGCCCTAGAGATTGCATAAGTAACGGTTCACGTTCTTCAGGGGGTGCTTCTTCAAATAGTTGATACTCTTCGACCGTGATATAAATAACACCCCATCCAATTTTCTCCAATGATCTAATTGATGGAGGATTATACTGTCTGGGTTTGGCCAGTATATAAAACATCACTTCATCACGATCGACTGCTGAAAATCCCATCGGTAAATATTCACTTGCTCGAGGTTTACCATTTTCAACAACAAATCGCCGAATTTGATTGACCAATACCAGGTGACGTTGAAAATCATCAAAAAACACATTGATCTGTCGATCAGCCAATTTTGGAGACACAATCTCCTTAACAATAACATGTTCAATTTCCTGAGGCCGATCATAACCGACTGCTGCTTTTGCTAGAATATCTGATTTTTTCACGACTTGCCTCCCCTCATCGCCACGCCAATTTGCCTTCTGAATTCAGAATCTGTAATGATCCCCGCCCTGTGGAGCCTAACGAGATGTTCAAAAAACCACTTATCTAACGAGTCAAATGAATCCTCTACAAGCACTTCCTCTACACCTTCACCGATAATACGGGTGGGTTTAACACTCTTTTTAGAAGAAGCCTCTAGTCTGAGCAGTTTAAGATCATCATTTTTCATGTCATTCAACCTTTATTCTCACTATTTTTGCCTCTTTGTAAAAACGCTTCGTTGCTGTGGTGAAAATAGGTCTGCCCCTCGTTATCCACCATACGAGCCAAAACACTACAAAACCAATAATCCACCGAAAATAAACTACACTATCGACAGATAGCCACAAGAGAATAAGGATACAAAACGCTTGAGTGAGTTGTATCGATAACAACAGGTTAATTCGACTCAAAAGGGTTTTAACAGCTGCCAATGCCGTGTTTGTGCGGTATATAAAAAAGGCCAAATAGCATTCGCTGACAACCATAATCAGCACACTCGTAAACCCTACCACATTGCGAACAATGGGTTCGCGGGGATAACCGGCGCTGAACAAATAAAGGCTGACAGCATTCGCTGTCAGCCTCATACCTAGTAATCCAAACATCGCCAAAGATCTCAGATGCACGGCTTGTTACTCCTTACGCCGATACGGTTTAAGATCAATTTGTAAGCGCTTAGCAAGTTTCTCGACCGTGTAATAATCATCACAGTGCGAACAATGGCATCTCCCAGTGGGTCTATGAATGGTGAATCCGATGTGTTCACCAGTAATGCACAAGATATCTTCTGACCACCCCTGTTCATCGTATTGGACATGTATACCCTTGTCGACGCTATCAACGCCATCGACGCCAGCAGCAGTTTGGACCATTGTATCCAGGATTTTGTCCACTACTTTCTCGATGTGATAAGCATGCTCAATACGTTTGTCCAAAACTTCCGTGATATGCACATATTGTTCTGCAAGCGCTTCGCTGTTTTTTGTAAAATGACGCAACCACAAAAAAGCGCCCCCTGCACCAACCCAAAACAACACAAATATGGCTAATTCGATTGCATCATTTGGGGCCGCTTTAGAAAAAGCGGCGGCCGTAAAACCAAGTAGTACATAGATATGGCCAAATGAACAAAATAAAATCAGTCGGTCGATGGGTGTCTCATACTCTATCACCTCATGGCCAAACCTGTTGATTTCATAATGCAAGATCCCAATCGCTGCCATGAATCCAGTCGCAGCAAGGATAAAGGTCAATCTGTAGATAAAATAAATCGGCAAAACGACGGCTGACGTGATCACAGCCAATGACATGGAGATTTGAGCAAAGAGCAATACGGACAACAACAATTTTCGGGGTAATGGGAAAGCGGCAAAAATTTGCATACAGACCTCCTTTGAAATGTTAATCAGAATCACGAATACGTTCTTTTAATCCTCCCTGGCCATACAGGATATACTCATCATAAGCCACAGCAAGCGCCTCATGAAAAGTATCATTAATTGCCAGCTGCAAATCAGCACGCTTAAGCCAAGAGCTTAGTATCTGTGGCGCTCTAAATAGAGTCCATAGGAGGCAAAAGCCTAATACAGTCAAAACTGCCGAGATCGCTGTTTCATAACCCCCAATAGATCTCATGAATTTGAGCAAGATGCTGATCTGGAAAACAATCATCCACTGCGTTATGGCAATAGAAATAAGCAAACAGTAGGTTCTAACAGAATTATTTTGAACAGGGGAATACCACTGTTTACCTACGTCATAAGCGTCGATAAACCGTGAGAACAACCAAAACAACAATAGGTTGGTAAAGAAAATCGAACCAGAAGTGATAAAACCCATATTCGACGAAAACAATATGCCAATCACCAACATGGTCAAACGAAGTAGACTTAATAGCCTAAAAGGCAGAATATTCATCAATTACCTTTCACCTTAAATAGGATTGAAGACCCGATCACCAATTGAATCATCAACTGGACCATCGTCTTCATTCTCAGCCCACTCGATACCGGAACAGTACAGTAGATTACTTTTCAGATCATCACCTAACGATGCTAAATCTATAGGAGGTGGTACAAGCGGAAAATGGTGTGCTCTTTTATGGTTGAGAACAATTGAGATATAACCTTCTGTCTGACTGTGCAGAGTAATCCCCGTTGACAATTTTTGATCACGCCGCATCCCCTTTTGCGTCGAAAACCACATCAACAAGTTGTGATAATTGGTGACAGCAAAAATTAAGGGATAAGTCATACTGCGAAAAGAAATCCTCTCGTGATCATTCAGAAAAGTCACCGAGATATACCACAAATCATCTGCGTGTTGGTATAAATACATTCGAGCCAGGATATCATCCATCCACGATGGATCACCTGATTCATCAGATCCTAAACGTTTCACACCCATCAGCCACCTTTATCCTTCTCGCGTTGACGTGCTTCCAGTATTTTATTGAAGTGCGAAACAAATTGTTCATGTAAAGCGCCGGCCAAATCAGGTTGGTCTTCTGGCCAATAGTCTTCATCATTTTCGATAGCATATGGCCGGTCGCTTTTATGAGGCAGCGGTGATAAGCGCAGGCTCGGTATATTCGCGACTCCGCCATCAATCATAACCAGCATCGAAAAAGCCAATCCGCGCAAAAGCTCGATCTGCGGTCGAGGGATATCGTTCCAGTAAAAAACCAAGCTAACAACATGATCAAGGATTATTTCGACCATCTCCTCGTCTGTGTAAGCACGAGGAGATTTTTCTGCGGACGACACAAGGGGTTCGCTGGGATTATCCAGCGGCTGTTGCGGTTGCAACATCTTCCTCAGGTGTTTCTTCTTCGGTGGCTGCCTCAGTGGGTTCATCAGTGGGTTCATCAGTGGGTTCATCCGTCACTTCATCGGTGACCACTTCGGTAGCTTCATCGGTCGGCACAGGTGAGACTTCACCGGTAACCTCAGGCGTTTCCGGAGGCAGCGGACCTGAACCACCAGCAGCAGCCAGCAGCACAAGCACCACAAGGATAACCACAATCACAAGCAAAGCTTTAGGGTCCTTGAAATTCATCGTCATCTCCTTGATGATCAATCTGTAAAATATGCACACTAAAGAATAACACAAATTATCATTTGATCTGCATATTTTTTATAAGTGGATGGCAATTTTTTGACTTTCATACAATTATCGTTTATCAGATAAAACACGTCAAGTACAAAGAAAAACAAAAGGGCTGCGACATAGTGTCGCAACCCTCATAGCTAACTTCTCTGCTTCGGCCCCCTTGGCACGCTCTATGAGCAGTGTTAATGAGACCCAGGACACAATCAACGTCTTTACCGAACGAACGTCGGCTTAAACTGTCGCTCTTAACGTGCAGCCAAGACTCCTGCCCCCTGAAGTTCATGCAAGCACGAACTTAATATAATCATATTATTAAATTCAGTATTTGTCAATATAAAAAGGAGCATGAATATTCATGCTCCTTTTGTTTCAGAGAGACCCTACGGATTTAGTCTCCGTAAGGATCGGGTCCTTCGTCGAATTCCGCGTTTCGGTTCTGATAGGGATCGCCACCACGGCGCTGGTTTCCGCCACCGTTTCCGCCACCACGATTCTGATAGTTTCCGCCACCACGATTGTTTCCGCGGTTGTTCCCGCCGCCGCGATTACCCTGATTACCGCGGTTACCGCCACCACTACTGCTCGATGAATTACCATCTGCGCGCGGGCCGAGATCGTAATTCCACCTTGGTTCAAATTCCAGATCGACCGCTGGATCCCCATTTTTGTTCACGTAAGGACGTACTTTTACCGTGCCCGAGATACACACAAATCGGCCTTTGTGGAAATTCCCTTTAGCAGCTTCATCAGCTGCACGATCCTTCCAGAAAGACGCCTTATAATAATAAACATCGTAGATTGGTTTATTATCTTCATCGCTACCGACTTGAACTTCAACCGGCACGGTAATTGTCATATAATGAGTGCCGTTTCTTGTCTGTCCCACCTTTGGTTCGGTCATGTATCCAGAAATGATTGTTTTTTGCGAAGACATATAGCTCACTCCTTATCGGGTTATAAAAAGCGCTTAGCGCAATCGGTTTATTAAATGAGTGATGGATAGGTCACAGTCAGATTGAGTGCTGTGATCAACATCTTAGACAACACAGCAGGCACCAATGATTGTTCACTGGTCGTGGTTTCAAAGACTTGTTCATCTTTAGCCAGTTGTACAGAGATACTATCCGCTTCATACCGCAAACGTACTGACCAGCCCCGACGCAGCAAGTGCGATACCATCAAGTACTGACCAGAAACAGTGTCAATACGATTCAGGTCAAGTGCATAATCTAAATCCCGGTAAACAACCGTTTCGGTCGTCTCTTTGCCGCCCGGACGAACCATCATGACAAAATCAACATCTTCATGGATTGTTTCGCCAACAGGGTTTTCACCTGTTGGTACACGGGAAGCAACTGTGGTGAACGACCATCCAAGTTCACGATAGATGGTAAAGCTTTCTGCGCGACGCTGCTCATCCGTCGCTAGTTTAGCGTCAATAGTGTCATCTAAAACGTGATTCGTATTTCCCATGATAACCACTCCTTCAAAAACTTTTTCGTCTCAATATTCTATATCTTGTAGATTGATGAATTATAGCAGATTGAGTTCGAAATACAACCGTTTATACGCTTGTTTGTCGATCATTTGAGCTAGGCGAAATAAACATATATTGGACGGTTGAACTGTGCCAGGTGAGCATCTGTTAGAACACGCACATATTTGGTGTAAAACTCAATCTCGTAAGGGGGATCACCAAACAAATTATCCGGAATGATCATCGGTAAATCATTTGGCACAATCAGACGATTGTGTTCATCAAACCCGGATTGCGTTAAAGCATTTTCCAGATTAGACAATATGAGCTGCACCACATCCGGAGATACTTGTCTGTTATGATCGTATATCGGGCAAAAAATGGCCAGATCTTGGCCATCGTTATAAGCAAAGAGCATCGGCTCGCCCAAATGCAGCGCACCAGAGTCGGCAAGCGCTTGATAAAACTCGGCGACATCTGGACATCGGTGAAAAAATTCGACGCTAAAGGGGTTTAAAACACGGTTAACACCTACCGGCAAAAGATGAATACCTCGATCCACATGCGCGTTTCCCATCACATACGTGATACTGCCGCAGACAGGATCAACAATCAATGGTCTCACATCATCAATGAACATCTGCCTGACGTCTGCCAATGCCGTGTCCATACCCACGTCACCCGGATAACCGGCTCCAACGCTTTCACAAAAGACCATGCCTTCAGTATCTAGCAGCAGATCTCGGATGTCGTCATGACGACCGAATTTTTGATAGTTCAACGAACGCAGTACGCTGTTTCTCACCTGTTCGGTGAATCCCGGTTTGACATCCAGCCACCCTTCGAAAAGTGAATGAATGCCGAAAGCGCCTTGATAGGATAGTGCTCGCCAGAATGCGCGATCGGTACGGGTAAGCAGCATCGCTCCTAAAACCGCTTGATCCACTGAATGATAAACAGTGCGATCCAGTTTGACGTAATAGGGCGCCGCGGCCGATAGATCTGCGAATTCATCCTTCAAAAAAGCGATTGGTCTCCCGGAGCGTATCGATTCGGCCGCTAGTGAACGACTTGAGATCTCCTCAATAGGTGGATAATCTGGAATATTCCACATCTCGAATTCGAGTTGAGCATTTTCGACCTGCTTATTTTTGGGTTTACCGATGTTTTGCAGAATATTTGCCTCGATATGCCCACCTTCCGGGATATAATCGGGTGATTCCGGATCGCGGATACGTCCCAACCACGCTGTCCAGTCGCGCTGTCCAATCCGATCAGTTGGATCAATTCTGACACTTTGACCACTTGAGAAAACAATCACCACAACTTTTCGTTGTTTGATTGCCAGCTTGATCGTATGCTCTGTTCCCTTGCTGAATTTATACCAAAAAGCAACAACAATATCCGATGACCTGACAATGTCGTGGTTGCGCTCAAATCCAGCATTCCGCCGAAAATTACCGTGCTCATCCCGCCACTGTGGTTTTAGAACCTTACAAGTCAGTCCGTAAGCCGCCGCAGCGCGTTCACCAATTGAATCAGCACCATTTGCTCCACCAGAAACAATTACAGTATTGTGCGGTGGAAGATCGGCAACAAAATCAAAGATATGTTCTTCGTGGGGATAATCGCGTGAACCAACGATGGCCACAACCAGAATATCATCTTGATTGTCTTTTTCCAAAAGCTGCATAATTTCCGATGACCGGCGGAGATTTAATTGGCGACCTGGGTTTGAACGATAGAAAAACTGCTCCTTGCTGCTAATAGGTTGTATCATGCATCCCCCATCCGATAAATTGCACCATCTTCTGTATAACGAATATCAAGATGATCAAACTTGTCTTGGATGACCAGAAAACTATAAATTTCTCTCCAATTGGTCGAACTGCCGTTCAGTGGAAAGACTTGCCCGCCATCATACATAACCAAATATTGATTGGTTCGTGATTGTTTAAAAAAACATTCCACACTCCACAACCCCGATGAAAAAGAGTCTCCTGATTTCAGATTTTGGCAATAATAAGACAACACCCGGCACCGATCCTGCTGCCAGGGCACTTGTTCGCTTGTAGCAACCATCTAAGCTCCTAAAACAGTAAATTCCCAACCACAGCCAACAATACGATAAACCCAGCAAGCACCAAAAGCTGAACCAAACCATCCCTGACTTGCTTGACCAGAACAGGATATTGTTTCATTAAATCCATCTGTTCCTGAATCGATAAATCGTAAAGAACACGATCCATCGGTGCTGATGTCGTGTTGTATAAATTTGTTAGATAGTGATGTTCAGGCGAATCATCCCAATGAATTTCAAAACCATTCTTACTATTCCGCAGTGATAACATAATATTTAATCCTTTATGATGATTGGTGAAATGCGAGAATTCTACAATCACTATTAACGAATGTCAAATACAATAAATCCATGTTATATCATGTTTTCATCAATGCTTTTACCCAAACCAAGCAAGCCGATAAATTTCCTATGTTGTTTTGGCAAAACAGTGATAAAACCGATATCAGGATGGGCATCGTTATTTAAATGCTTAAAGAGCAATTGTATCAGTATCTGCATCTATCAGCGGGCTCATTATCGGATCAGCTGTTTGAAGCGATATGTCTTACAATCGATCAAGACAAAAGGAATAAGGGAATACGGTCATGCCTAAAACAACGCTTGAAATGATTCTTCGTCAAGATTTCACCGGAGCAACTGTTATCTTGGACACCATCCCCAAAGGAGCGGACGTTCAAGTCATTGAAACAGGACGCAAATGGAGCAAGGTGGCCTATAAAGGCCAAGAAGGCTATATCGCCAGTGCCTATATTGAAGGCAATACACCTGAAAAACTTGCCCAGCTTCCTTCCCAAGAACGTTTCACGCGCACGATGGGGGTGCCTATGGTGCAGCCTGTTATCCCCGAGCCAGTGCCAGTACCAGTGCCACCAGTCAATGTCGGGCCAACGCTTCCCGAAATTCGAACCGCGGTCGTCTCAAAAGAATTAGAAGATATTGAAGTGCTCTCTCCACCGTCTGTCCCAGCGAGCCTCGAAGAACTTGAATCAACTCAAGATTCTGAGGAAAGCGAAGACAACGAAGACAGCGAAGAAGAAAACGATACGACCGCATATAGTAAACACAAACGCCGGTTGCAGCGAAAATAAAAAAGAGCGCCCAAACGGGCGCTCTTTTTTAATCCTCGCTCGGCAATGTGTAGGGTGTGAAGACTTTTCCGGGTTTGGGAGTTGCAACTGGCCTGATCTCACCTGTTTTTCGATCAATTTCAACCGCCTGACCGTCATCTGTCCGACGTCTAGCATACGGGTCGTAATTGCTTTTAGTTGCTGGGGCTGATGCGGCTTTTGCAGTCGTTGATACAGTAGGTGTGACGATACTGCCTGATTGTGCATAAGGATCAATTGTTTCTGATACATGCACAAGGCCATGATCCGAAGATGGTGACTGTACCACACGTCCCTCGACCGTTCGCAAATCTTGTGTCCTTGCCGACTTATAGACAATACGCATTTTGCGCATATCAAAATACATTTTAACGGCCCCATTTTGGCCATCATTATATTCGCGTTTATCGCCTTTTGAATTCTTGACGACATGCACAAAGTATTCACGCCAAGGGCCATCACCGTCGCGATAGTTATAATTCTGACCCATCTTCAACGACAGAATCAGGTTGAACCAATCCGGACGCAGAACCATTGCATCTTCAGGCGTGAGATATTCCTGTTCGCCCAACTGCAAAGCTTTTGTAGCCACTTTAGTTGCCTGAGAAGTGACAACGCCAACTTTACGTCGACGCATACGGGTTTGACCGTCGATGACCGAGGTATAGGGACCGTTGTAATTGCACCATTCCTTAAACGCCAGGATGGCATTATTAACATCCCAATCGCGTTCACCATGCGGTTTCTGCATCAGCTGGGCGTAGTCGATGAGCACAACCTGAATTTCACGCCCCTCAGCGAGAGCATAATCACAGGTATATTCAAAGATGTTGAGCATATCATAGACGTCTCGCCCAAAACGATTGATGATATAAGATTCGCCGGGTAAGCCCATCACTTCATAAGCCCCATCTAGGGTCTTTTTCCGCTCATATTCATCAAAGATTTGGCCAAAAGCGATACCATCTTGCTCGCGATCAGCATTGCGAATGGCCTCGATGTAATACTGGTCATTACGCATTGCGCGAATAGATGAAACACCTGTCATCATCTGGATAGTATGATCACCATGTTCAATCTCATCAAATTCAGGGGACCAAAGAATGGTGTTAATCCCACTGCGATTGAAAGCAATTTCCAAACTTTTTAGAAACGTGGTGTTATGGCAAATAATGCCATTGGCGATGAAACTGTGTTCGTCATCGACGGTTAAGTCATAACAAAGCTGTTTCCCACTGTATTCAATCGATACAATTTCTTCCATCGTCAGTCGGGGAGCATATTTTTCATCCCCATAAAGGCGATCTTGGTCGGTGAATCCCGACTCGATTTGAATGAAATCACCAATCACCAAATCCTTCATTGGCACCCAAATTGGGAAGAGTGATCGTTGTGCGTACAACCGATGCTGATATGTACCTGTGATATGCAGGCCGCTGCTCGTGGTCACCGTGAGTGTATCGCGCAAACCACTCTCGTAAAAATGCGATGTTCTCCGTAGGCCATTATTGGTCCAAACGGGATATACCAGAGGGTAGAATATCCCCCCTTCCCCATCTGGTTCACCGGGAACCCCTTCTGGTTTCAAGCTCAAAATACTAATGAGTCCATTCGGTGTTGAAACCAAAGAATCACCGGTGATGCACTTTCCGCCGCCGGTTGGTGCGATGATCTCTACCAATTTGCCCGCTGGAATGAGTTCGCAAAACCCGCCCAGCGCCAAGAATTGGGGATCATCCATAGGCCATGCAACCGAATAGCTGTTGAAATCAGTCAGTTCGCCGCGAGCACGTTTGATGGCTGTATCCATCACGTCACGACGACGACGGAAAAATAGATCAGGACTGGTGTTGGCGTAATCGACTACTGTTTTCTGGTTACGCTGCACCTCAAAGAAATTTGTTGACTGACCAATGTCGATTACTTGCTGCGACTGTGACTGTGGCTGGGCAATGCGATAATCGCGTTGATTATGTGATTGTTTGCTTTGAGGCAAAGGATCATCTCGGAAGTAATCGCGCAGCTGGATATTGTAAAGAGCCGCAACATCTCTCAATTTTTGAACACCGCACTTATGACAGAAACATGCGCCTGTCTCGATATTAATGCCAAAACGAGGCTTTTTAGCATCATTGGTATGATTACCCGTCGGGCACTGCGTATCATTGCTCCAGCCACGATCATTGAATTTTCGAATCGGATTTACTGTTCGCGGGTCATTATTGATCGCCTCAATCACATCTTCGATGAGCTGGGCGCGATCAAAGTTATCATGCGCAAAGAGTTCGGCATTTTCACGCGCACCCAGATAGCGTTCATTTTCCGGCGGGTCAAAGATCAACACTTCTTCTGGAAGCGTATTGTCAAAATAATCCGTAAAACGTTCTTGATCAAATTTGACTGCTTGAATGACATCAGTCGTATCTTTTACCACAACCCCATCGTATTCTTCGGGTGTCTGCCAGATTTCAAACGATAGTGAAGAATAGTAAAAGGCATCTGATATTTTCTTAGCGGATCGCTGCCCTGCCTCATCGTTATCGGTGATAAAGATCACCTTTTTCACACCAAGCGCTTCAAAATGGTCATCGAGATTACTGACAATACTCTGAGAGCCATAATAGGCAGTGCAGTTGAAAATACCCATACCATGCAGCGCCCAAACATCAGGTTCACCTTCAACTACATAGAGAATGCCGTCGTTATGCTTAATCGCTTTAACTAAAAAATCATAACCTGCTTGAGACGGAATGTAGTAGGGAGGATGTTTACCGCCGGGAAGACGGTTTTCTTTTGGCGATAAGACCTTGATATGTTCTGCATGCTCTTTGAAGTTCTTCAGACGATAATGTGTGACACGAATACCTGGATAGTAAATCGGATAAGTCCATCCGTGCGCTTCTTCAGGACCGCACGTTACAATTTCAAAATCTTTTTTTGTCTCACCGGGCAGTGGATCGTGAAAAATAGCTTTCCCCGGTGTAATACCGAAAAATTTAATCTGACTATCCCCTACTCCACGCAAATGTAGTCGTTCCACCCAATCTGGGACATGCGGGACACGCGGGACATTTGATGCTTTGCTTGCAGTATTTGTGCTGTTCTTGCGAGAAGCATTATCCACATGTTGAGGGTCATGATGGTCATTGTTGTTTGACGGCTGTTTGGATCGAGACGGTTGGGTTTGGGGTTTATGTTTTTCTTGGGTTGTGGAGTCCGGTGTGGGATGGTTATTTTTTGGCATGTTTAAACTCCGTTGTAATTGAAATCAGCAGCTATTCTTGCTGTGATCGGCATATGTTCTGCCCAAACCTGGGTTAAAGCTTGTGCATATTCACGGATCTCGAGCTGTGCATCCGGCGCCGTTCGCAATCGTAAAAAGCGTAAAAGACTCATGAGATCGGTCTTGATCAAAGCGCGATACAGAGATCCCCATGCTGGCAGGAAAAAGCGTGCTTGTTCACGCGCCGCACCTTGACGCAGCAGCGTTTGGTAAAGTCGATGCCCAAGACCATCATACGCTGTTAACATCTGTGATGGCGAACTGATTTCATAGAAATCAATGAGTTCGCGTAGAGGCCTATAATCGCCCCATGTTTCTAACAGTGATCGATAATCTTCCTCGTCAAGCCGTTCATCAGATGAACCTTGTTTATTGCTTTTGGATTGTTTGCGCCAATCGAACGGCACAACAAAATCCGATTCGTCAAACTCTGTATATCTTCCCGATTGTAGCGAAAAATTCATCGTCCGGTGACGCGTCCACTGCCATAATGTCACAACAGGGGCACGTACTAGAAAACGCATCGAGAACATACTCAACGGCCGAGGATCGCCCAGTCGAAACATCTCGTAAATTACCGCTTCAGTGTCGGTTTGCGGTAATTTCAGATCGGGTCGGTGATAGCGAATGGTATCAGCTAATTGTTCGTCTGTCCCTGAGATCTCAACTAACTGTAGCCAACACTGGTCATTCAATACAAATACCTTATCCGGATAGACCAAGGCTGTATCCACCGAAACACTATTGGCCGGTTCCATTTCCAACAGTTCAGCCAGCCATGGATAAGCCACCGGGATGATGCGGGTCAATGCTTTTTTCAGGACACTTTGGGGTTCAGGGGTTTTATTGGTCTGAAGAAACTTCACAAAATTATTGGCATCAATCTTGATCATGCCTTCACGTCGATTGGCATTTTCTACTAAATCTGACCTCAGAGACGGGAATAAAACATGGACACGCATTCGTTGATCGATTAATAAATCCATCCATTCTCGATCAGACATTGTCAATCGTAAAACCACCTCTGCCATCTCCCATGGGGAAGTGTGCTGATGGCGATATAGATAGCCCAATAGTGTTTTATCGCGAACAAGATCACCCGAATATCCCAAGAAGGATGTTCTGGCGGCTGCGATGATTGCGAGTTCAGGCATCACACCCGTTTTAGGATGCGGCATTAAATTCTCAACCTGACCAAGTATCTCATCACCATATTGCAGTGGTGATTTGATAAAGTGCTCAATAATTTTGCAACTCATGTCAGTTGATCCCCGTCATGCTCGCTGTACGTTGCGCCACATATGCCTCGATAATGTAAATCACCTGCTGCCGCAGTGATCGCCGATCCCGTTTGGCAAATGCAGTGAGTTGATTATGCATATTACGCGTGATTGAGATTGAGAATCCGTGCTCACTGTCATCACCAATTGGCGTGTAGAATACCTCGGTACGGGGACCGTTATCACGGATATATTCTTGCAGGATGTAGACAATTTCCTGCCGCTGGGAGCGTCGATCCATTTCCGCAAAATACACCAGTTTCTCATGCAGCGCCTTGCTCATGCTTGCTGAAAAACTCACTTCATTCTGAGAACTGCCAGTATCTTCTGTATTCACCGTATGAACCGTATTCTGAATATCATTGTCGCGTCTTTTTGTCATAATTAGCCTTCTCCTAAACAACATACTCCTATAGTAACGTGACAGATGCATTCGCACAATATGAAAAACCATCAGAAACAATTAAGTTTTGATTGGGAATTGGTTCTATATCACAACTATTGTGTTTTGCTGAATTTAATTCGGACGACGGACGATATTGGTTGAAAGTTGTTTGTAAAGTGTGCGGTAGCGTTTATTGATATAGCCCACCATCATTAATAAATCGCGTGGTGAAATCACGACACGCGCATTTAATCCAATCTGCTGATCAATTGCGCCAACACCTTGGAAAAACGGGACTGTTTTCCCGATCTGTCCTTCCCGGATCTCATTTTCAAAAAACTTGATTAATCGTCTGTTTTGGTTATAAAGCAGCTTATACTGCAACCAGCTGGTCAACGTAATAGGCAGCATAAAAACAACAGGGCGTCCAGGCTGAGAAAGCGCATGATAACACGAATTCTGGACCAGCAGCTGCACTTCACGTTCAGGTTTTATGGGCAGCAGCGTCGCTCGATTTTCACCATAGGTCGGATGGGCAACAAAACGAGGGAAAAGCGCAAGGTCTTTCTGAGCATATTGCGCAAGCAGCGATCGAAAAGGTTGTTTACGGCGGACATTGACCATGATTTGCGCTCTTGTCTATCTACTTTGCCGCTGGCGACGAGGTGGTTCGTTGGACTGTTGATCCAATTTTTTCACCCACTCAGCCAATTCGCGAACGGTTGATACAATTTCAACATGCATCCCCCTTGGGATATGGGATGCCGGTGCTTTCGGCATTATAACATGGCTTATTCCAGTGCGAACAAGCTGTTCCAATTTTAGACCAACTTGGGAACGCGCCAGCACGCGACCCGTAAGATCGATCTCACCTAAAGCCGCCAGATTAACTGGAAGCGGTATGTTTAAATAGCTGGAGAGCATGGCTGCTGCAAAGGCGAGATCAACACCTGTTTCCTTGACCCAAAACCCGCCCACGACATTGCACACGATACTCCGCATGGCCAAATTAGCCGGGATATGTTTTGTCAAAACTTCAGACAAAATGATCATTCTGTTGCGGTCAAAGCCGGTTGCATTGCGCGAGGGTGAGGCTTGATCGGCACTGCTCACCAGCGCTTGTGCTTCAATCAGCACCGGACGTGATCCCTCCATGACAGCGCTCAAAACGGTTCCAGTCAAACCGTCGATACGTTCTGCGAGCAGCATCATACTTGGATCGACAACATCACGAAACCCCTCGTGAGTCATCTCGAAAATACCTGATTCAGGAGCGCGCCCAAAACGGTTTTTGACACTTCTCAATACGCGATAAAATCCGCTGTCATCTGTTTCCAGATAAGACATCATGTCAACCACATGTTCGATTTGTTTGGGCCCGGCCATCTGGCCATCCTTGGTAACATGCCCAACGACCAAAACAGGAATATGGGTTCGTTTAGCGAATTGAACCAATGCACTGCCGCATTCACGAACTTGAACGATGGACGAAGGAGAGGAGTCGATATGCGAAAGGCCGATTGCTTGAATACTATCAATCACCACCATTTTTGGCTTAATACGTTCAGCCTCTTCTAAGATGATTTCAAGTTGGTTGGTCGACTGCACCATGAAGTTATCGTTGAAATTACCAGACCGGTTGAGCCGATATGCCATCTGCTCGGGCGATTCTTCGGCAGACACATATAAAACACGGTCTGTTTTTGAAATCTCGGATGCTGTTTGCGTAAGTAGCGTACTCTTACCCGATCCGGGTACGCCTGCAAAAACAGTGACACTTCCAGGGACAAGTCCACCGCCTAACACACGATTGAGTTCGGCGCTAAAGGTTTGGATACGATCAGGGAGTTCACCTTGGTAATTCCCTATCGGTCGGGCTTTGGTGTGCTGGGTTGTGAGTGCTGCGAATCCTGAACTGTTTAAAGTTGAAGCTTTTGATGATTTCGAAAGAATGACCGTCTTCTCTTCAGCAGTGCTGTAAAGATTACATTTTGGGCATTTGCCAAACCACTTCCCTAATTGATAACCACAGCTCGAACAGACGTATTGGATAGATTGTTTATGCATCAATTTTATTTTCCATTAGGGGTCAAAAGAGGACCTGCATTTTACTTTTATTCCGATAGGCTTTCAAGTCTATATCAATAATCGCATCTTGGCTCCGGCCAGAAGTGTCTGAAATTGTTTACCGATATACAGGTGAATATTCTTAGCTAGTTGTTCAATCTGACCGTTAGCAATCTGGTTGGTGTCAAAATCAATATAAAACTCAGCAGCCTTTCTAGGCCCACTGATTTGGCTGTTGTTATAGCTGTATGAAGTGATAATCAAACAGCGTTTAACCAACCCAATACCGTAGCGTCTGCGGCCAATAACGCGCTTACGGTCATCGTATACAAAAACAGCGATCTGCAATTCACAGGTAACATACCCTTTGCGGTCATCACCACTCACGACATGATAAATACCGTCAACAATGTTGCGATCCTGCTGATCACTCTTCAAATTGGCCGATAAATCTTTAATCCAGCGAGTCAGTTGAATAGCCGTCTCTGCAATATTAAGGGATACACTGAGATTCGCCGGATCAATCTCAATTGCATTGCCATATATTGGTTTACGGTAAACGGGCATGTCATCCATCCTTCTTTCCCGCTTTGAAATAAGCTTAGATAGTCACCGATTAAGGCTC
>JACCDR010300001.1_pt1 | contig 48555 bp, 42 predicted proteins | sample 7446431 | NCBI WGS metagenome assembly JACCDR01 (sample SAMN15323443, study PRJNA562643) | freshwater metagenome | isolation source: river surface water | place: USA:Blue River Watershed | collected 2017-08-17 | reverse complement strand
TGGTGCTGCGCTATGGTTTTGGCAGTGGCATTGCCGCGAGTGAAGAACTGTCGCGCTTGCTGTTTGTGTGGATGGTGTTCATTGGTGCGACGGCCGCTTACCCAGCAGGTGAGCACATGGCTTTCACTAGTTTTGTGGCCGGCTTGCGTCACCATCCCAAACTCATTCAGGCCTTGACAGTGTTGATTCGTCTCTTGGTCATTGCCAGTTGTGTGATGTTGGGGCGTGGTGCTTGGCAACAAGTCGAGGTGGGACTTTCTAGCAACTCGGTGGTATTGGGTTATCCCAATTGGTTATTGCCTTTGCCCGTGTTGTTGTCCTCATTGGCGATTGGCCTGATGGCATTGAAAGAATTGATTCAAAACCAACCGATGGACTTGGACCACGGCGTGGACGTGGAGTAACCGAACATGACACCTGAAGCACAAGCATTCATTGTTTTCTCGGCGGGCATGTTATTGCTCATGGGCATTGGCCTGAACATGGCGTTTGCCTTGGTTCTCACAGGCGCAGGCATGGCATGGACGCTCGATTTTTGGGACACCCAGCTACTGGCCCAAAACTTGGTGGCGGGCGTAGACAGTTTTCCTTTGCTGGCTGTGCCATTCTTCATCTTGGCTGGTGAGTTGATGAACTCAGGCGGTATCAGCCGCCGCATCATCGACATGGCACAAGCGTGGGTCGGTCACATTCGTGGAGGTTTGGGTTTTGTGGCGATTGGTGCTGCGGTGCTCATGGCCAGCATGAGCGGCTCAGCCTTGGCGGACACCGCCGCCTTGGCGACGATTTTGTTGCCCATGATGAAGCGTCAGGGCTACCCCATGCATACCTCAGCAGGCCTCATTGCCTCCGGTGGCATCATCGCCCCGATCATTCCGCCGTCGATGCCATTTGTGATTTATGGTGTGACCACCAACACCTCCATCTCGGCCTTGTTTTTGTCAGGTATCGTGCCCGGACTGATCATGGGCATTGGTTTGATCGTGGCGTGGAAACTTCAACTGCGCGACATGGACTTGCCGCAAGGCGAAAAGCTTCCCTTGATCGAGCGTTTGCACGCCACACGCAAAGCTTTTTGGGCCATGCTCATGCCGCTCATCATCATTGGCGGCATGAAGACGGGCATCTTCACGCCGACCGAAGCTGCGGTGGTGGCTGCGTTTTATGCGTTGCTGGTGGCTTTGGTGATTCACCGCGAAATGAAGCTGATTGAAATTCACGAGGTGTTGGTGCGTGCTGCCAAAACCACCGCTGTGGTGATGTTCTTGTGCGCAGGCGCTCAAGTGGCCAGCTACATGATCACCTTGGCCGATTTGCCCACCGTGCTGACTGGTTGGTTAGGCCCCTTGGTCGAAAGCCCTCGTGTGCTAATGGCGGTCATGATGGTCACGCTGGTGGTGATTGGCACAGCGCTTGATCTGACACCGACCATTTTGATTTTTGCGCCTGTGATGTTGCCCATTGCGGTAAAGGCCGGCATTGACCCCGTGTATTTCGGCTTGATGTTTGTGCTCAATGGCGCGATTGGTTTGATCACCCCGCCTGTAGGCACGGTGCTCAATGTGGTGGCGGGGGTGGGGCGTTTGTCCATGCACCAAGTCATCAAAGGGGTGAATCCGTTTTTGGTGACGTACCTCATCATCTTGACTGCGTTTGTTGTGTTCCCACAAATCGTGACGGCCCCTGTGGCATGGATGCGATAAGTTTTTAACCCAAGGAGACTCTTATGAAATTTCTTCGTCGTACCCTCATTGCTGCCGCCACCGTGGCTGTGGCCAGCGCTTCGTTGTCTGCCTTCGCGCAAGACATCAAGCCCCGCTTGATTCGTTTTGGCTATGGCCTGAACGAGCAAAGCAACCAAGGCCGTGCTGCCAAAGTGTTTGCAGAGCAAGTTGAAAAAGCCTCAGGCGGCAAAATGAAAGTGCGCGCCATTGGTGCCGCTGCCTTGGGCCCTGATACCCAAATGCAACAAGCTTTGATTGGTGGCGCACAAGAGATGATGGTCGGCTCTACCGCCACCCTCGTGGGCATCACCAAAGAGATGGCTTTGTGGGACACCCCCTTCTTGTTCAACAACGTCAAAGAAGCGGACGCCGTGTTGGACGGCCCCATCGGTCAAAAGGTGATGGACAAGCTGCAAGACAAAGGCTTGGTGGGCTTGGCGTATTGGGAAAACGGTTTCCGTAACTTGACCAACAGCAAGCGTCCGGTCACCAAGTTGGAAGACTTGAACGACGTCAAGCTGCGCGTGATGCAAAACAATGTGTACCTCGACAGCTTCAAACTCTTGGGGGCTAATGCTGTGCCCATGCCTTTCTCAGAGTTGTTCAGCGCGTTGGAAACTAAAACCGTGGACGGGCAAGAGAATCCCTACAACACCATTTTGTCGAGCAAGTTCTACGAAGTGCAAAAGTACCTGAGCGTGACCAACCACGTGTACAGCCCATGGATCGTGACCGTGAGCAAAAAGTGGTGGGATGGCTTGAGCAAAACTGAACAAAAAATCTTGCTCGATGCAGCTCGCGTGAGCCGCGACTTTGAACGCAAAGACACCCGTGACGAAGCCGCCAAAGCCTTGGGCGATTTGAAAGCCAAAGGCATGCAAGTCAATGAGTTGTCAGTGGCTGAAGTCAACCGCATGCGCGACAAGCTCACCCACGTCAACGCAGGCATTGCCACCAACGTGGGCATGGACTTGTGGGGCGACACTCAGAAAGAACTCACCCGTTTGCGCGGCAAGAAGTAATTTCTAAGGTGCCATGAAAAACGCCACCCTTGGGTGGCGTTTTCTTTTGAACGGCCGATGGGCTTAACCCGTGTTGCGCAATCCCGCCGCAATCCCGTTGATGGAGATGTGAATGCCGCGTTGGGCTTTCTCATCGCGGTCTTGCGGGCGTTTTCCTTCGCGGTAGCGACGAATCAACTCCACTTGCAAATGGTGCAGCGGGTCGATGTAGGGGAAGCGGTGACGCATGGAACGCTCCAACGCTGCGTTGTTGACCAAGCGTTGTTTGTCACCCGTGATGAGCTTCAATGCGTCAGAGGTGCGGTGCCATTCGGCTTCGATCAACCCAAAAATCTTCTTGCGCAAACGGGTGTCACTCACGAGTTCGGCATAGCGTGACGCGAGTCCCAAATCGCTCTTGGACAACACCATGTCGAGGTTGGACAAGAGTGAACGGAAGAACGGCCACTGGCGTTGCATTTTTTGCAGCAAGGCCAGTGCGTCTTTGGGTTTGAGCGTGGGGTGTTGGTGGATGAACTGATCCACCGCCGCACCAAAGCCCAACCAGCCGGGCAAGGTCAGGCGGCATTGGCCCCAGCTGAAGCCCCAGGGGATGGCGCGCAAGTCTTCGATGCGCGGTTGTGCGTTGCCGTTTTTAGGACGTGCAGCAGGACGAGAGCCAATGTTGAGCTCCGCAATTTCACGCAAAGGCGTGGAGGCAAAGAAGTAGTCGGTGAAGCCCGGTGTGTCGTACACCAAGCCTCGGTAGGCGGCCATGCTGGCGTTGGAGAGCCATTGCGCAGCTTCCAAAAACGCTGGCGGAGCGGGCTTGGTGGTTTGCAGCATCGTGGCTTCGAGTGTGGCGGCCACCAAGGTTTCCAAATTGCGTCGACCAATTTCTGGGTTGGCGTATTTAGAACCAATGACTTCGCCTTGTTCGGTGAGGCGAATTTGCCCGCGCACAGTGCCGGGTGGCTGCGCCAAAATCGCTTGATAGCTTGGGCCGCCGCCACGACCCACCGTGCCGCCACGGCCGTGGAACATGCGCAGGGTGATGTCGTGTTGTTTGAACAAGCCATCAAACAAAGTGACCAAGGCAATCTCGGCGCGGTACAGCTCCCAGTTGCTGGTGAAGATGCCACCGTCTTTGTTGCTGTCGGAGTAGCCGAGCATGATGTCTTGCTCAGCGCCGCTGCGTTTGACCAGTTGCGCCACACCATCGATGGCATAGAAGCCGCCCATGATGTCTGCCGCACAGCGCAAGTCTTCGATGGTTTCAAACAAAGGCACCACGATCAAATCGCAGGTCGATGTTTTGCTGGCCAAGGTGCCGCGCATGAGGCCTGTTTCTTTTTGCAACAACAACACTTCCAGCAAGTCGCTCACAGTTTCGGTGTGGCTGATGATGTAGTGGCGAATGGCGTCTTGGCCAAAGGTCTCCAGCATCTCGCGGGCGGTTTCAAAAATGGCCAATTCTTTGAGTGCCAACTCTGAGTACTGAGCGCCCATCACGCGCATGGGGCGTGCGTCGTGCAGCAGTTGGTTCAGCACATCGATGCGTTGTGCTTCATTGAGTTTGGCGTAGTGTTTTTCCACGCCTGCGGTAGCGAGCAATTCGGCCACCACCAACTCGTGTTGGTCAGAACTTTGGCGCAGGTCCACCGTGGCCAAGTGAAAACCAAACACATCCACCGCACGCATCAAAGGCGTGAGGCGCTGCGCCATGAGGGTGCTGCCGTGTTGGTGGTGGAGCGAGTCTGCAATCACCCGCAAATCAGCCAACAACTCATGCGCAGACAAATAAGGGTTTTGTGGGGCGACAGCATGACGTGCCGCATCGCCGCCCGTGAGGTTTTTCAGCGTGGCGGCCAAACGCGCATACATGCCGGTGAGGGCGCGACGGTAGGGCTCGTCTTGGCGGTGCGCGTTGGTGTCGGGCGAACGGTCAGCGAGCGCGTGCATCTCGGGTGTGACGTCCACCAACATGGCGGACATCGAAAGTTCGCCTCCCAAATAGTGCAGCTCGGTCAAGTAATGGCGCAAGGCCACATCACATTGGCGACGCAAAGCAAAGCGCAGCGTGTCGGCATTGACATTGGGGTTGCCATCTCGGTCACCACCAATCCATTGGCCCATGCGCAAAAAGCTGTGCACGTGGGCATGGCCCAACTCGGCTTCGAGGTCAGCATAGAGCTTAGGGATCTCGCTCAAGAACGTGGATTCGTAGTAGCTCAGTGCGTTTTCAATTTCGTCTGACACGGTGAGCTTGGTGAAACGCAACAAACGGGTTTGCCACAGTTGCAACACACGTGCGCGAATTTGCATTTCGTTGGCAGCCAATTCACGTGCAGCCAGCGCGTCAGGTGTTTTGCTTGAGGCGTGCAGGGCAGAACGCGATTTGATGTCGTCGCGCAAACCCAAGAGTTGTGCAATGCCACGTTCGGCATCCAAGATGCTTTTGCGTTGAACTTCGGTGGGGTGTGCGGTGAGCACGGGCGACACATGGCTGTGCGCCAATGTTTGCACAATGCTGCGCGGTGCAATGCCTGCGTTTTTCAGGCGGCTCAAGGCCATGTGCAAGCTGCCTTCTTGCGTGTCACCCGCACGCTCATGGATGGCGCGGCGTCGAATGTGGTGACGGTCTTCAGCCAAGTTAGCCAAATGGCTGAAGTAGGTGAACGCACGAATCACGCTCACTGTGGCTTCTGCGCTGAGCGAAGCCAAGAGTTTTTTCAAGGTCTTGTCGGCATTGGCATCCGAATCGCGGCGAAATGCGACTGAGAGTTTGCGCACTTGCTCGACCAACTCGTAGGCTTCTTTGCCTTCTTGTTCACGAATCACATCGCCCAAGATGCGACCCAACAGTCGAATGTCTTCTACTAGCGGGCGTTCGTTTTCTTTGGCTTTGGCGAGAGAGTTTTTGTTAGTCATGTGTCACGCTTGGAGTTGTGCAGCTTGCGCTGCTTCGATGTCTTTGGCCATTTTTTTACCGAGCTCGACGCCCCATTGGTCATACGCGTGGATGCCCCAAATGGCGGCTTGGCAGAACACCTTGTGTTCGTACAAGGCCATGAGCGCACCCATGCTGCGGGGCGTGAGGGCGTCCACCCAAATGGTGGTGCTGGGCACGTTGCCGGGGTAGCTGCGGTGTGGGGCTAAGCGTTGTACTTCGGCTTCGTCTAAGCCGCTGTCGCGCAACTCGTGCATGGTTTCTTCGGGCGTGCGGCCAATCGCCAAGGCTTGTGCTTGGGCTTGCATATTGAGCAACACCACGCGGTGGTGTTCGGCCGCAAACGGCAAGGGGCTGCGCTCGGTGCGCAAACCAATGAAGTCCATCGGCACCAAGTGCTTGCCTTGGTGGATGAGTTGGAAGTACGCGTGTTGGCCGTCAATGCCCAAGCCGCCCCACAACACAGGTGCGGTGGCCACTTGCACGGGGCTGCCATCGATGTGGGTGCCTTTGCCGTTGGACTCCATGTCCATCTGTTGCAAGAACGAGGCGAACTTGCCCAAGGGCGATGCGTAAGGTGCAATGTTGTGCGTGGTCGCACCTAAGAAGTTGCGGTTCCACACGCCAAACAAGGCCATGAGCAAAGGCAAGTTTTGCTCAGATGGGGCGGTTAGAAAATGCTCGTCCATCGCACGTGCACCCAAGAGCATGTCTTGAAACGCAAACGCACCGATGGAAATAGCCAGAGGCAAACCAATGGCTGACCACACCGAGTAACGGCCACCGACCCAATCCCAAAAACCAAAGGTGTGCTCAGGGGTAAAGCCTTGTGCCGCAGAGATTTGGGGATTGGCTGTGACGGCAATGAGGTGCTTGCCCAGTTGGTCTTCGGGGCAGCCTCCGTCGCTCAACCAGCGCTTGGCTGAGGCGGCCAAGGTCATGGTTTCTTGCGTGGTGAAGGTTTTGCTTTGAACCACAAATGCGGTGCGTGCGGGGTTGAGGTGAGCCAGTGTGGTGTACAGGCTCCACGCGTCCACGTTGGACACATAGTGCACGCGCACTTTGTTTTTGAAGCTGTCACGCGTCAAGTGGCTCAAGGCTTCGGTGGTCATGCGCGGGCCGAGATCTGAACCGCCAATGCCGAGGTTGACCACATCGGTGATGGACTCGCCGCCAAAGCCTTTCATGTGGCCTTCGCGCACCTTTTCCGCAAAGGTACACACGCGGTGCAACTCATTCGCCACTTGCTTGGAAATTTCATGACCCCAAGGTGGGTTGGGCACGTGACTGCCGCGCAAGGCCACATGCAAGACCGCGCGTTGTTCGGTGGCGTTGATAGGCTCGCCTTTGAACATGGCGTGCGCTTGTGTCATGACTTGCGACTCATCGGCCAAAGCCAAGAGCTGCTGCATCACCTCGCGCGTGACACGCTGACGCTCGTAGTCGATGCTGATGCCGGCGCCGCTGGCGTGCAGGGCGGCATTGCGTTCAGTGCTCTTGAGTAACTCACGCAAATGCGGTTGTGGGCCTTGCGCTAAGGCTTGCAAGGCTTGCCACGCTTGGCGCTGTTGAGGTGGGACGAATGCAGTCATGTTTGGATTTTCGTCAAATTTAGTGAGTTTCTAAGCTCGGGCGAATGAAACTTTTGATGGGGCTGTTGAATTAACTTAATCTGGCCGCGTCTGTGGCTTCGCGTGCGAGGCGCGTGATTTCGGCCCAGTCGCCGCGTTCGACCACATCCACAGGCGTGAGCCATGAGCCGCCGACCATCGCCACATTGGGCTGCTTTAAGAACTCGCCCATGTTGGCCAGCGACACACCGCCCGTGGGGCAAAAGCGCATATCGCCCAAAGGGCCGCCCAAGGCTTTGAGCATCGCCAAGCCACCGGCTTGTGCGGCGGGGAACAGTTTGACCAAGCCAAAGCCGTGGTCGCGAGCAGCCATCACTTCACCGGGCGTCATCACGCCGGGCATGAAGGGCAGCTTGCATGCCACAGCGGCTTGCACCAATGCATCGGTCATGCCTGGTGAGAGCGCAAAGCTGGCCCCTGCGTTTTGCACGCGGGCTATTTCTTCGGCTCGGGTCACCGTGCCTGCACCCACATGCATGTGTGGCACGTGTTTGGCAACTTGTTCAATCGCAGGCAACCCCGCTGCGTGACGCAAGGTGATTTCCATCACATCAATGCCGCCTTCATACAAAGCGTTGGCCATGGGCACAGCTTGGTCGGGGTGGGTGATGACGATGACGGGCACCACGCGCGAGGCGAAGGCAGGGCGTGTGAAAGCTGGGTTGAGTTGTGTCATATCGCGTGTGCTTCAAAGGTGAGTGAACAAAGGCGATGCGCCTTCTTCGGCCAGTGCGGCATTGGTGCGGAACAGCGCAAAGATGTCGCGGCCTGTGCCGTGTTGGTTGCCAGACAAATCGGGCGTGGGGGCTGTGCGTTGGCTCAATTCGGCCTCACTGACTTCGAGTTGCAAGGTTTGGGTGTTGCAGTCAAGGGTGATCATGTCGCCACTCTGCACTTTGCAAATCAAGCCGCCGTTGACAGACTCGGGGCTCAAGTGAATGGCCGCCGGCACTTTGCCTGAGGCGCCCGACATGCGGCCATCGGTGACCAAGGCCACTTTGAAACCCTTGTCTTGCAACACGCCCAACACGGGGGTGAGTCGATGCAGCTCGGGCATGCCGTTGGCTTGTGGGCCTTGGTTGCGTACCACGGCGACAAAGTCGCGTTCCAATTGGCTTTCTTTGAAGAGTTGGTTGAGTTGCTTTTGGTCGGTCAACACAATGGCAGGGGCGCGCACATGGCGGTGCTCTGGTTTGACCGCAGACACTTTCACCACGGCACGACCTAAATTGCCTTTGAGCAAACGCAAGCCACCATCGGCGCTGAATGGGTTTGACACAGGGCGCAATACCGCTTCGTCGGCTGACTGTGCGGGCACATCGCGCCACGCGAGTTGTCCGTTATTCAGCCAAGGCTCTACGGTGTAGCGGTGCAGGCCTTGGCCCATGATGGTGTGCACATCGTCGTGCAACAAACCAACGCTGAGCAACTGGGCAATCAGGTAGCCCATGCCACCTGCGGCCTGAAAGTGGTTCACATCGGAGCTGCCGTTGGGGTACACGCGGGCCAGCAAGGGCACGCAAGCCGAGAGGTCAGAGAAGTCATCCCAATTGACGATGAGGCCTGCTGCACGCGCCATGGTCACGATGTGCAAGGTGTGGTTGGTTGAGCCGCCTGTGGCCAGCAAACCCACGATGCCGTTGACGATGACCTTGGCGTTGATTTGGTAGCCCGCGCCCGTGTCTTTGTCTTGTGACAAGGCCACGGCACGTTTGACAGCTTCGACCGTCAGGGCTTCACGCAGCGGCGTACCTGGATTGACAAACGACGAGCCAGGTAAATGCAGACCCATGATTTCCATGAGCATTTGGTTGGAGTTGGCGGTGCCATAAAACGTGCAGGTGCCTGCTCCGTGGTAAGCCGCTTGTTCGGCTTCGAGCAACACCTCACGGCTGACCAAGCCCTGAGCGTATTGCTGACGTACTTTGGCTTTGTCATCGTTCGACAACCCAGAGGTCATGGGGCCTGCCGGCACAAACACCGCTGGCAAATGGCCAAATTGCAAAGCGCCAATAAAGAGGCCAGGCACGATTTTGTCGCACACACCCAAGAACAGCGCAGCATCAAACACGTTGTGCGACAACCCCACGGCGGTGGCCAAAGCAATCACATCACGCGAGAACAGCGACAGCTCCATGCCGTCTTCGCCTTGGGTCACGCCATCGCACATGGCGGGCACGCCACCCGCCACTTGCGCGGTGGCGCCTGCGGCACGCGCTGCGGCGCGAATTTTTTCTGGGTAGTGCTCATACGGCTGATGGGCCGAGAGCATGTCGTTGTAGGCCGTGATGACGCCCACGTTGGGCTGACGCTCTTGGCGCAGCACCAGTTTGTCGTTGGCAGGCATGGCCGCATAGGCGTGGGCTGCGTTGGCACAGCCCATGCCGCCACGATAGGGCCCGGGCTTTTTGGCTTGGGCCAACACGTCTAAATAGGCTTGGCGTGTTTGGGCGCTGCGCTGCTCAATGCGTGCGGTGACGGCGGCGAGGGTGGGGTGTAAAGGTGTGATGGGGGCGGATGTGGTCATGTCGGTGATGTACAAACAAAGAGGTCTTAGTTAGCAAGCCAAAGCGCGACTGGCGTTTGGCTTTGTTGCAGTACAAAAGAAATCGGCAATTGGGGTGTCGCATGCGGCCAAGCATGTTGCAAGGTGTGCAGCTTGTCAGCGCCGCTCAATGGCAACACGATGTGACGCGCCGACAAAATTTGCGCCAGGGTTTGTGTGATGCGTGCGTAAGGGGCATTGGCGGGCGGGTTCGTCAACTCAATGGCCACGCAGCTTTGTGTGTTGTGCACATCAAGTGCATCTGCCAAGTTGGGGGCGTCTGGAAACAGCGATGCCGTATGACCATCTGCACCCATGCCCAACACCAACACATCAGCGGTACCTGCTGCGACTAACTCGGCGCGGGCTGCATCTGCCAGTGCCTCGGGGGTGCCCAAAGGTTCTGTCGCACTCGGCACCATGCCGATCAATTGGGATTTGGCAGCGAGGTCTTGCAGCAAATGTGTTTTCACCAAGAGGGCATTGCTGTCGGGGTGGGTGCTTGGCACGCAACGCTCGTCCACTAGGGTCACACGCACGCATGACCAGTCGATGTGAATCACGCGCAAAGCTTCAAATAAAGCCACAGGCGATTTGCCCCCCGAGACACTGAGCACGGCAAAACCCCGCGCTTGAATGGCCGCCGTCAAACGCTGCGCGATGTCTTGTGCCAAGCGCACATTCAGTTCGGACGCGTTGACGCGATGAACCGTCAACATGCCGCGTGATTCAGGTCGCCATAGCGTGGGCATCAGGCTTCCTCAAACCAAGACAATTCTTCGCGTGCCATCAAGGCAGACGATGCGGCGGGGCCCCAACTGCCTGCCGAGTAGGCGCGTGGCTTGTCGTCCAACTCAGTCCAGCCGTTGATGATGGGCTCGACCCACATCCACGCGGCTTCCAATTCGTCGCGTCGCATGAAGTGCGTCAAGCGGCCTTTGATGACGTCCATCAACAAACGCTCATACGCTTCGGCGCGGCGTTTGTCGGAGGACTGTTGCAAGTCAAGGCCGAGTTTGACGGGGTGCAAGTTCATGCCCGTGCCTGGCTCTTTGACCATCATCTCGAGTTGAATCGACTCTTCGGGTTGCAAGGTGATGATGAGGCGGTTGGGTTCTTGCTGTGCGGAATTGCCAAAGATCGAAAACGGTTGATCGGCAAACTCAATGATGATTTGCGATTCGCGGCGCTGCATGCGTTTGCCGGTGCGCAAAAAGAACGGCACATTGGCCCAGCGGGCGTTGTTGATTTGGGCGCGCAAGGCCACAAAGGTTTCGGTGCGGCTGTTGGCGGGCACGTTGTATTCTTCCAAATAGCCTTTCACCGCAGCGCCTTCTGAAGCGCCCGAGGTGTATTGGCCGCGTACCGTATCGCGTTTGATGTCGGCCAAATCCATCTTACGTAGCGAACGCAAGACTTTGAGTTTTTCGTCACGCACATCGTCTGCGCCCAAGGAAATCGGTGGTTCCATGGCCACGATGCACAAGAGCTGCAACAAGTGGTTTTGAACCATGTCGCGCATGGCACCTGCGCCGTCGTAAAAGCCAGCACGGCTGCCCACACCCACACTTTCGGCGACGGTGATTTGCACGCTCTTGATGTACGGCGCACGCCACAAGGGTTCAAAAATGGCGTTGCCAAAACGCAGGACCATCAGGTTTTGAACCGTCTCTTTGCCAAGGTAGTGGTCGATGCGATAGATCTGTTGTTCGTCAAAGTAACGCGCCACTTGTGTGTTGATTTCACGGGCAGATGCGAGGTCGGTCCCCAATGGTTTTTCCAGCACCACGCGTGACTGTTCATCCACCAAACCCATCTCTGACAAGTTGGCGCAAATTTGGGTGAACAAGCTGGGTGCGGTTGCCAAGTAATACACGCGCAACGCGGGTGTGTTGCACAAGTCTTTGAGTTTGGCAAAGTCACTGAGCTTTGTGACGTCCATGCTCACATACGCCAAGCGATTTAAAAAGCTGGCCCAGTCTTTTTGGGTGAACGCTTCTTTTTCGATGAAGGCGGGTGAGTTTTTGTCGATGAATTCCAAATAAGCTTGATGTGTCCACTCTTGACGCCCAACCGCAATGATGCGTGTCGAGGTATCGAGCTTGTCGTGCAAATGTGCCATGTAAAGCGCGGGCAAGAGTTTGCGAAACGACAGGTCGCCCGCGCCGCCAAAAATCACAATGTCCAGCGTGCCTGCTGGGGGAGGTGTGTGTGTCATGAGTAGCGTTTGTTGAGCAAGTTTTGTTTCATATTGCGCAGCAGGGGTTGCAACTGTGTGCTGCCAATGCGCAGGGCCACGGTGGTGGCCAAGACGTCCACGATCATCAAGTGCAGCAAGCGCGACACCATGGGGCTGAACTTTTCGTAACTTTCAGGGTGATCTGCCGCGAGGTGAATTTTTCCTGCGTGTGCCAATGGCGAACCTGAGGCGGTCACGACCACGGTGGTGGCGCCGTTCTTTTTGGCAATTTCGCAGGAGTCGAGCAAGTCGCGGGTGCGCCCTGAGTTAGAGAACACCACCAAGCAATCACCAGGCCCAAGCAGGGACGCGCTCATGATTTGCATGTGGCCATCACTGTGCGAAATGGTGTGAAAGCCGAGGCGGAAAAACTTGTGTTGCGCGTCTTGCGCCACGATGCCTGAATTGCCCACGCCAAAAAACTCAAGGCGTTTGCCTTTCTTGTGCGTGAGCGCGATGGCCTCGGCTGCTTTGTCGATGGCGGCAGACGAAGCGTCGTTGCGGTATTTCAAAAATGCAGTGACGGTGTTGTCAATGACTTTCACCAAGACTTCGTTGCTGTTGTCTTGTGCACCCACGTTGCGGTGGATGAACGGCACACCTTCGCTGAGGCTGCCTGCGAGTTTGAGTTTGAAGTCACTCAAACCTTCGTAACCCATGCTGCGGCAAAAGCGCACGACGGTGGGTTTGCTGACGCTTGCACGCTCGGCCAGTTCGGTGACGGGCAGGGTGGAGAAGGTGCGTGGGTCGGACAAAAGCAGCTTGCCGACGCGCTGTTCTGCGGGGGCGAGAGAGGTGAGGGTCGATTTGATACGTTCGAGCATGGTGGTTAATGTAACTTAGTTTCATGATTTTTTCAATTTGGTTACATTGACTGTTTCCATGCGTCTCTGTCGGCGAGAATGTGCAGATCGCTGATTTGCTTAACCTCCTGTTTTTGTATCTTTAGAGCATGTCCCCATCAACTGCATCAACCACAACACAGAGCCCATTTCAAGGTGCCATTGGCGTGTTTGATTCGGGCGTTGGCGGTCTGTCTGTCTTGCGCGCTATTCGCGCGGCACTGCCGCACGAGCGTTTGGTTTATGTGGCCGACTCTGGTCATGCCCCTTATGGCGATCAATCCGAAGACCACATCACCCAACGCACACTGACTGTGGGTAATTGGCTCGCCGATCAGGGGGTGAAGGGTATCACCATTGCCTGCAACACGGCCACGGTGGTGGCTGCTAAAACCTTGCGGGAGCAGACACATTTGCCCGTGGTGGCGATTGAGCCCGCCATCAAACCCGCCGTGGCGCTCACGCGTACGGGTGTGGTGGGTGTGTTGGCGACACGCCAAACCGTGCAAAGCTCGGCAGTGGCACGTCTGGTTGACCTGTACGGTGCAGACAAACGCATTCTCTTGCAAGCTTGTCCGGGTCTTGCCGAGCAGGTCGAGCGTGCCGACTTGCACAGCGCCGAAACCGAGGCTTTGTTGCGTCAGTTCATCGCGCCTTTGCTTGCGCAAGGCGCTGACACGTTGGTGCTGGGTTGTACGCATTACCCTTTTTTACGCGACACCATTCAACGCTTGGCCGGAGATCAGGTGACCTTGCTTGACCCCGCAGAAGCTGTGGCGCGTGAGCTGGCTCGACGATTGGCGGACGGTGGTTGTTTGACGGCCGAAACAGAGCAGGGCGCTGTGCAGTTTTTCACCTCAGGCAATGTGGCGCATGCGCAAGCCGTGATGTCTCACTTGTGGGATGCCCCGCTGACAGTCCAGCCGCTGCCTTGAAAGGTGGGTGAGATAGCCCCTGAAAGCCGAAGGGATGGGGCTAACCCGTACACTTGAGGCCTTCATGAATGCCTTCGCCGACGTTTCCCTTTTTCCTCGTAACGCCAAGCCGCTGACCAGTTACCGCAAGTTCTGGGCGGCCCGTTTTGGCACGGCCCCGTTTTTGCCGATGTCCCGCGAGGAAATGACGCAACTCGGCTGGGACAGCTGCGACATCATCATCGTCACGGGTGACGCGTACGTCGACCACCCGAGCTTTGGCATGTCGGTGATTGGGCGCATGTTGGAGAGCCAAGGTTTTCGCGTGGGCATCATTGCACAGCCTGATTGGCAAAGCGCGGAGCCATTCAAGGCTTTAGGTAAACCGAACCTGTTTTTTGGCGTGACCGCGGGCAACATGGATTCGATGATCAACCGCTACACCGCGGATCGCAAAATTCGCAGCGACGACGCCTACACCCCAGGTGATGTGGGCGGCAAGCGGCCCGACCGCGCCGCGTTGGTGTACAGCCAACGTTGCAAAGAAGCCTTTAACGATGTACCCATTGTGTTGGGCGGCATCGAAGGCTCACTGCGCCGCATTGCGCACTACGACTATTGGTCAGACAAGGTCCGTCGCTCCATCGTGGTGGACAGCAAGTGTGATTTGCTTTTGTACGGTAACGCTGAGCGTGCCATTGTGGAAATTGCCCACCGTTTGGCCGCGAAAGAGCCGGTGCAAGACATCACCGATGTGCGAGGCACTGCGTTTGTGCGACGTGAAACGCCTGAGGGGTGGTTTGAGATCGACTCCACCAGCATTGACGTGCCGGGCAGGGTAGAGGCCCACGTCAACCCCTATTTGATGGTGAGTGAACAAGCCAAGGCCCAAGGTCAAAGCTGTGCGCGTGAAGACGAAGCTAATGCAGTGGCTGATGTTGCCAATGCACAAGCAGGTGCCAAGACTGAAGCGGGCGTTGCGGTCTCACCGTTGAACTTTATGCCCAACCCTGCGTTCACAGGCAAAGGTGCTTTGAAAGTGCCGCCACGTGAGCGCAGTGTCATTCGCTTGCCTGCGTACGAGCAAGTCAAGTCAGACCCCGTTCTGTATGCGCACGCCAACCGTGTGCTGCATTTAGAAACCAACCCTGGCAATGCCCGAGCCTTGGTGCAAGCCCATGGCGAAGGCCATACCGCACGCGATGTGTGGGTCAACCCACCGCCCATTCCGTTGACGACCGCCGAAATGGACCATGTGTTTGGCTTGCCTTATGCACGCAGCCCACACCCCGCGTATGCCGATGAGAACGGTAGCCACGATGGCGACACCAAAATTCCTGCATGGGAGATGATTCGCTTCAGCGTCAACATCATGCGTGGCTGCTTTGGGGGCTGCACGTTTTGCTCCATCACCGAGCACGAGGGGCGCATCATCCAAAGCCGCAGCGAAGAATCGATCATCCAAGAGGTGGAAGACATTCGCGACAAAGTGGCGGGCTTTACTGGCGTCATTTCAGACCTCGGCGGCCCCACTGCCAATATGTATCGCTTGGGTTGCAAGAGCCCTGAGATCGAGGCGGCATGCCGTAAACCCAGCTGCGTATTCCCGGGCATTTGCCAAAACTTGGGCACGAATCACACACCGCTGATCAACATTTATCGCCGTGCGCGTGCGCTCAAAGGCATCAAGAAAATTTTGATCGGTTCTGGCTTGCGTTACGACTTGGCCGTGCAATCGCCTGAGTATGTGAAAGAGCTGGTGCAACACCATGTGGGGGGGTACCTCAAGATCGCGCCTGAGCACACTGAGCAAGGCCCACTCACCAAGATGATGAAGCCTGGCATCGGCACCTATGACCGCTTCAAAACCATGTTTGACAAGTTCAGCGAAGAAGTGGGCAAGAAGCAATTCCTCGTGCCTTACTTCATCGCAGCCCACCCCGGCACCAGCGACGAAGACATGATGAACTTGGCGCTGTGGCTCAAGCGCAATGGCTTTAGAGCCGACCAAGTACAAACTTTCTACCCCAGCCCCATGGCCACCGCCACGGCTATGTATCACTCAGGGCGTAACCCGCTGGGTCGTATCACGCGCACCAGCGAAAGCGTGGACATCGTGCGCGGTGAACGTCGACGTCGTTTGCACAAAGCATTTTTGCGCTACCACGATGCCAACAACTGGCCTTTGCTGCGCGAAGCGTTGAAGGCCATGGGGCGTGCTGATCTGATTGGCAACGGCAAGCAGCATTTGATTCCCACCTTCCAGCCGCAAACGGATGGGGCATATACGAGTGCACGCCGGAAAAACAGCACAGCTACGCCCAAACGCAATGGCACCAGAGTCGGAGCCTCAAAAGTCGTGAATGGTCGCGTCCTGACGCAGCACACGGGGCTGCCACCACGCAAGAAAAAGTAACTGGTTCACACTAAAACCAAGTCGACGACATGAATTTTTTAGAGCTCAAAATCCCACCGCTTGGGTTGCTCGTCGTTCTTATGGCTGGGCAGTATGTTTTTGCCTCGTACCTGTCTTTCGGTCACGTTGAAATCCAGCACAAGCTTGTGCTTGCAGCATGTGCATTTCTGCTTGGAGCACTGATTGCGTTACTTGGTGTCTACGAATTCAGAAGATTTGGAACGACCGTTAATCCAACGAACCCCGAGGGTACGGTCACGATCGTCAACACGGGTATTTATGGCCTGACTCGAAATCCGATGTATGTGGGTTTTGCGTTCATGCTATTCGGTGCAGCGATCTTCGTGGCTAACTATGTGGCCTTGGGCTTTTTGTTGATTTATGTGCTCTACATGAATCGGTTTCAAATTCAACCCGAAGAAAGAATGCTGGCAGAAAAATTTGGCGAAGCCTACAGCGTTTACCTTCAACAAGTGAGGCGTTGGGTTTGACGCGGATTAACGGTGGCGTGACTTCATTGCACGCTCCACCTCGCGCTTGCCTTCGCGATCTTTGATGGTGTCGCGCTTGTCGTGTTCGGCCTTGCCTTTGGCCAGCGCGATTTCACATTTGATCTTGCCGTTTTTCCAGTGCAGGTTCACTGGCACGAGGGTGTAGCCTTTTTGTTCGACCTTGCCGATCAGACGTTTGATTTCGTCTTTTTTCATCAACAGTTTTTTGGTCCGCACTTTGTCTGGCGTGACATGGCTAGAGGCCGTGTGCAGTGGGTTGATTTGGCAACCAATCAAAAACAACTCACCATCCCGAATGACCACATACCCGTCGGTCAGCTGAACTTTGCCTTCGCGCGCTGCTTTGACTTCCCAGCCCTCCAGCACCATGCCTGCTTCGAATTTTTCTTCGAAAAAATAGTTGTACGCCGCTTTCTTGTTGTCAGCAATGCGTGAAGGGGTTGCAGGTTTTTTGGTAGCCATTTAAGTGATGTGGGGACGGTGTAGCTTCTTACAATATGGACCATTCTATGAAAACCGTACACAAGTCCGTTTTGATTTGGTTCAGCGCTGAAGAAATGTTTGCGCTGGTCACCGATGTGGCCCGATATCCAGAGTTTTTGCCTTGGTGCGACCGCGCTGGCGTGCTCGAAACTCACCCTGATGGTGCGACTGCCCAAGTGGGCATGACGTTTGGTGGCTTTCACAAAAGCTTCACCACGCGCAACGTGCACATCGAAGGCCGTCAAGTGAAGTTGGAACTGGTCGATGGCCCCTTCAAGCACCTCGATGGCACCTGGGATTTCCATCCCTTGCTAGATCCGAATACCCAGGAACCTCAACGTGCCTGTCGCATTGAGCTGACTTTGAACTACTCTTTCGAGAGCATGTTTGGTGCTTTGGTGGGGCCTGTGTTTGACAAAATTGCAGCCACCTTGGTTGATGCATTTGTGAAACGCGCTGAGCAGGTGTACGTCGCGTGAGTCAGGCCTCAACGATCAACATCACAGTGATGTATTCGCCCGCGCCGCGTGTCGTGCATGAACGTATCGTGTTGCTCAATGCGGGTGTGACGGTGATGCAAGCTTTGCAGCAAAGCGGCCTGTTGACTGAGTGCTCCGAAATTGATCTAAGCCAGCCCGAGGCGTTTGCCGTGTGCATTTGGGGTAAGAAGACCACCACGAACCATGTGCTGCGGGATTTAGACCGCATTGAAATTTGCCGCGCACTGACCGTTGATCCCAAGGTGGCACGACGTGAGCGATTTCAAAAGCAAGGCACTAGCCGCGCTGGCTTGTTCTCTAAGCGCCGTGCAGGTGCGAAACCGGGTTACTGATGACACATTCACTCTGGCCCACTTGTGGCTACTCATTGCTCACAGTCAACGAGGCTGGCCATTTGGTGGTGACGGATGATTTTTTACGTTTCCTTTTGGAGCGACCCGAGTTGGCTCCCATCGCTGACTCGTGCGCTTCAGAAATCGCTTTGCACCACAGTTTGGTGGATCAGCCTCGCCGTGCGGTGACGCCGCAAGAGCTGGCTGAACTGCAAGACAAAGACGCTGCCGAGAATTACGCTGTGTGGTTGCGGTTTCGTGAACGCATCACGGCATTGCCCACGCTCGAAGCCAGTTACATCGCTTTGTTCAAAGGCGAGGGCGTGGATGTACCACCGCTCTTGGTGCAACACATCACACATATTTTGTTACGCCATGTGTTGGGCGATGCTCCCACAGCCATACAAGCACGTGCCGCTGAGATGCTGATGCGCACGCAAAAAATCACCGTCCTCGAAGACGGTGCGGTGATGGCGGCAGATGATGAAACAGTCGAGCGTCACGCCACGCAAAGCGGCTTTGGGTCGATTGGTGAATTGCTCAAACAAGGCGGTATCAAACTACGCAGCGTGGATTTGGATGTGCTCAACGAGGACAACCAAGACGCTTATTGGCCCCGCAGCGAAAGCTTTGATTGGGTAGTGAGTCTCAACCGTGGTCAACCCGCTTTGAATGCACTGTGTGAGGTGCTGGCCAAGTGGGTGCAGCACTTCTTGGGTGTGCAGGTGCGCATTCAAACCGAACGTGACATCAATGATGACCATTGGGTGTGGCACGTAGGCCTAGATGCGCAAGCCAGCAGCGTGTTGAATGACCTCTATCAAGGGCATGAGGTCGATGCCGATCGCATGGAGCGCTTGTTGTGTTTGTTCAAGCTCGAATTTGTGGAGCCCAATGACATGTTGGCTCAGGTGCGCGGCAAGCCTGTGTATTTGGCCATGGCCGTGGATGCCAACCAGCGTTTGAAACTCAAGCCACAAAACTTGCTGCTCAATTTGCCTTTGGCCAAGCGCTCATGAAAATCAGAGCAGTCAATTAAGGCCGCTCAATAGGGCCCGCCACCGACTTGTATAAAAACACCGCACGCGTGATGTCGGTGACCCACACCAGTCCATCGCCAATTTGACCGATTTGGGCGGTGTGAACAATCAAGTCCACGATGCTGTCACACACTTCATCAGGCGCCACGATTTCAATGCGCACCTTAGGCGTGTAGTCGGTCAACTCTTCTTTTAAATTGGTGGGGGCATGTAGGCTAGGTGCGGAGCAGCCTTCGGCTTTGCTCACGGTCATGCCAGGAAAGCCGGGCAAGCTGCGCAGTTTTTCACGCAGCGTGGGCAGCTTGGAGGGGCGAATGATGGCTTTGATTTCTTTCATGGGTTACTCCTTCTTCGCTCAAGCCTCGGGATCTTTTTCGTCAAACCAGTGATAAATGGTGGGCACGACCACCAAGGTCAGCAAGGTGCAGGTGATCAAACCACCAATCACCACAATCGCCAAAGGGCGTTGCACTTCTGAGCCAGGGCCGTTTGAAATGAGAAAGGGGATGAGGCCCAGCATGGCCACAGTGGCCGTCATCATGACAGGGCGGAAGCGCTGGCGTGCACCTTCTAACACCGCTTCTTTGACCGACATGCCGCCTTCACGCAAGCTGCGGATGTACGACACCAGCACCACACCATTCAGCACGGCGATGCCCCACAGCGCAATAAAGCCCACAGATGCCGGCACCGACAAATACTCGCCTGCAATGAACAAACCGATCACGCCACCAATCGACGCAAAGGGCAGCACCGTGATGATGAGTGTGGCGAACTTGACTGAATTGAATAGCAAGAACAGCAAGAAGAAAATCGCAGCCACGGTGATAGGTACGATGACCTTCAAGTGCCCCAGCGCGCGTTCCATGTTTTGGAATTGACCGCCCCATTCCAGGTAGTAGCCTTCGGGCAGTTTGATCTTGTCGCCGACCTTGGCTTGCAACTCTGTCACAAAGCTGCCTAAGTCACGATCTTTGACATTGATGCCCACGACGATTCGACGCTTGGCCATTTCGCGAGAAATTTGTGCAGGGCCATCGAGTACTTGAATCTTGGCCACATCGTCTAGCCGAGCTTGTGCGCCGTTGGCTGAGTTCAAAATGATGTTTGAAATCGCTTCAATGTTGTTGCGGAACCTTTCAGGCAATCGAACCACCGCGGAAAAACGACGTTCACCTTCAAATACCTCAGAGGCGACTTTGCCGCCAATGGCCGTTTCAATCATGTCATTCACGTCTGACACGTTCAAACCCATGCGGGCAATGGCTTGGCGGTCGATGTCAATTTGCAGGTATTGCTGGCCAGAAATCCGTTCAACACGCAAATCTTGCGCACCTTGAATGCCTTGTGCCACTTTGGCAATTTGGTTGGCCACGCGCCTGAGTTCATCCAAGTCGTCACCAAAGACTTTCACCGCGATGTCAGAGCGCACGCCGGTGACCATCTCATCTACACGGTCAGAGATAGGCTGCGCCATCACAATTTGCACACCAGGCAGCACCTTGAGTTTTTCGCTCATGGCGTTAGTGATGTCAGTTTGGTCCCAGCCTGAGGGCCACTCGCTGCGGGGCTTTAAGCTCACGATGGGGGTCGATTCGTTCACGCTTTGTGGGTCGGCAGGCGACTCACCACGGCCCAAGCCGGAAATGGCTGACTTCACGCCGGGCACCGTCATGACCAGCTTCATGGCCTGCATTTCCATCTTGATGGATTCATTGAGCGAGATGTTGGGCACGCGGTTGATGCCCGGCACGATGGAGCCCTCTTTCATTTCAGGAATGAAAGCTGTGCCTAAGAATGGCAACACCAAAACCGCTGCAAAGAACGCCCCCAAAGACGCCTGAACCGTGCGTTTTTGGTTGGACATGGCCAAGTCCAACAACTTCAAGTAGCGGGTTTTGAGTGCTTTGATGAGAGGGGTGTCATGGTCACCATCGCCTTCTGGCGGCTTGAGTAAATACGATGACAACACAGGCGACAAAGTCATGGATAGCACCAAGGACACTGCCAGCGCAATGGCGATGGTGTAGGCGAGGGGGGCAAACATCTTGCCTTCCATGCCTTGCAATGTCATCAAGGGCAAGAACACCAAAATGATGATGCCCACACCAAAGATTACGGGCGTGGCCACTTCGAGCACAGCATTCAAAATACCGCGCACCTTGCTCTCGCCCAACTCGGCAGCGCGGCCCAAACGGGCGTAGGCGTTTTCCACCACCACCACCGAGCCGTCCACCATCAAACCAATCGCGATGGCCAAGCCGCCCAGAGACATGAGGTTAGCGGAAATACCCAGTTTGTTCATGGCCATGAATGTCAACAGCGGCGTCAGCACCAAGGTGGCCACCACGATGAGTGAGGAACGCACATCGCCCAAGAACAAGAACAATACAATCACCACCAACACCACGCCTTCAATCAGCACTTTGGTGACGGTCCATAGGGCCGCATCAACCAATTCAGAACGGTCGTAGTAGGGCACGACTTTCAGGTCGTTGGGGAGCATTCCTCGGTCATTGATTTCTTTCACACGTGCTTTGATGCGGCTGACGACTTCTTTGGCATTGCCGCCAGTCATCATCATCACAATGCCGCCTACTGCTTCAGTGGTCCCGTTCTTAATGACAGCGCCTTGACGCACATCATGCCCCAGCGTGACCTCAGCGACATCGCGCATGTAAACCGGGGTGCCATTGATTTCTTTCAACACGATTTGACCGAGGTCGCCCACGCCTTGAATCAGGCCCACACCACGGATCAAATATTGTTCAGCGGCTTGGGGCAGCACACCACCGCCCGAGTTGGCGTTGTTGCGAGAGACCGCGTTGTACACCTCTGACAAGCTAATTTTGTAGTGACGCAAACGCTCAGGGTTGACCAACACGTGGTACTGCTTGACGTACCCCCCTTGTGAGTTGATTTCAGCCACACCAGGAATAGAGCGCAGTAACGGACGCAGCACCCAGTCTTGCACGACGCGTCGTTGGGTGAGTTCTTCCTCGCTTAGCTCTCGGTTGCCGTCTGCGGCGTGCTCAAGGGTGTACTGATAAACCTCGCCCAAGCCCGATGACACAGGCCCGAGCACAGGGGTGATGCCCTGCGGTAGACGTTGACTCACTTCCATCAAGCGTTCCATGACCAACTGGCGCGCAAAGTAGACGCTGGTGTTGTCGGTGAAGACCAAGGTGATGAGCGACAAGCCCGGTTTGTTGAGTGAACGTAATTCGACCAAACCAGGCAAGCCTGTCATGGCGACCTCAATAGGGACAGTGGCGAAGCGTTCGACTTCTTCTGGAGATCGGCCAGGCGCTTCCGTGGCGATTTGTACTTGGACGTTGGTGACGTCTGGAAACGCATCCACCGAGAGTTTGGTTGAGGCATTCAAGCCGAAAAACAGCAACACAACTGCAATGACGCATACCACCAAACGCTGTTTCAGCGCGCTACGAACCAAAGACTCCAGCATGGCTTAGCTCCCGCTTTCCATCTCAGCTAAATTGCGATGGTTGTTCACATGGAATGCACCATCAGAGATGATGCGCATGCCGGGCTTTAAACCCTCTAGTACCACCCGTTGTCCGTTTTGTTCTGCAGCCAATTTGACGGGAGTCAGACGGAACCGGTTGTCAGAGAGTTCGACAAATACATGGTCTGTGTCGTCTTGACGGACCACCGCAGTTGTCGGTACCACTACGCGTTTGACAGGCGTTGACTCAATCAACATAGAGGCCAACATAGAGGGCTTGAGACGACCGCTGGTGTTATCCAACTCGGTACGTACCAGCACGGTACGTGTGTCGGGGTTGACAGTTTGTCCTACGTAAATGAGTTTGCCCACGAGCTTTTCGTTTTCAAGTGCAGGCACTTCGATGCTGACGGATTGACCGACTTTGACTTGGCTAATTTGTTGCTCAGGGACTTGGGCGACTGCCCATACACGACTCAGGTCAGCAACGGCAAAAAGCACGTCAGAGGGTTGGACCACTTGGCCGGTGGCAATCTTGCGCTCGACAACGACACCTTGGATGGTGGCGACAACGCCAGCGACCGAGTCAATGGCACCGGTGCTTGCAAGGCGTTCGATGGATTTGGCACTCACACCTAACACACGTAACTGATCTTGTGCGGCACGCGTTTCAGCGGCTGCAATTTCGTATTCGTTTTCACGTCGGTGTAACTCGGCCGCGCTGATGACATCGGCATCAAACAAAGTTTTCGCCCTTTCCATGTTGCGGCGGTGCAGTTCTTTTTCTGAACGTGCTTTGAGATAGGCCAACTGTGAGCCTGAAAGCTCACTGCTGTTGATGAGTGCAAGCGTCTCACCCTTGTTGACGGTGTTGCCTAAATGGGCATGAATTTGCGTCACGCGCCCTGTGACGCTGGCACCAATGCGGGTCAGGGCCTGTTCGTTGAAATCAATCTGCCCAGCGACACGCAAGGTGTCCGAAATGTCTTGGCTGGCCACTTCAGCCACTTGAATTTGTGCCTTCAGACTTTCTGGCACAAACACTTGCAAGGTGTCTGTCTGTGTGCTGCTGGCTTCTTGAATGGTCGCTTTTTTACAGGATGTTAGGCCGAGCAACGCACACAAAGCCAAGAGATATAAAAGACGAGAAGGTGTTTTTTTCACATTCATCATTTCAAAGAGAAGTTGCACGTAAACGTTCGATTTCGGACCAAGCACTGGCTAGCTCAAATTGGGCGGTGATGAGTTCGTTACGGGCGGCTCGGTAGACGCGCTGAGCGTCCATCACTTCTAAAAAGCTTTTTTCGCCGGCTTTATAGGCCAACTCGGCAATACGCAACGCATTGGCAGCATGACGCACGATGCCGCCTTCTAATGCCACCACTTGAGCGTTCGCAATGTCATATTGCTGGTACGCAGCTTCAAGGGATTGCATGAGCGAGAACTCTTGATAAGCCAATTGGTTGTTGCTTTGCGAGAGTTTCGCTGCAGCTTCACCGACGGGGCCGCCACGCCAGTCCCACAGAGGCAAGTTCATGGTCACCCCGACGCGCTTGCTGCGCCACTCAGGGTCGGTGTCTTGGTCTGCACGCAAGGCGAATTTTGGAAATCGCAAAGCTTTTTCTTCGCTGAGCTTTCGATCAAGCTGTTGACGCTCTGCACGCGTGCGTTGTAATTCGGGGTTGGTTTGCATCACCACATCACGCACTTCGGTCAGCGGTGCAGGGGGGGCGAAGGTGTGGGGTTGCTCTTTGACTTCAAAGTTCTCAGGCAGTTGCACACCGACCAATGCACGTAGGGCACCACGTGATTGGCGAACGCGCAAATTGGCAGACTCTTGCATTTTTTGCGCGTTGAGCAATTCAGCGTTAGCTTTGACCAATTCAAAGCGGGCCTTCTCACCCGTTTCAACCTGCAACTCGATGCGTTTGTGAATGCCTTCCATCAGCTTCACGTCCTCGCGCGCTACGCGGCTTTCAGCCGTACGACGGACCAAGTCGTAATAGCGTAAACGCAGTTGTGCCAGCATATCGGCCTTGAATGACGCTTCATTGGCCTGTGCTGCTTGCAAGCCAGCGATGGCACCATCGACGCGAGGGAAGCGGTGCCACGGCATATCTAAGTCTTGGCTGACACTGATGGTTTTTAAATGTGCATCTGCACCAGGTGCATTTGAGCCAATACGCGGATTTCTTGAACCGCTCATGACTTCAACTTGTGGGTTAGGGATGGTGCGCGCAGTGGCCACGGCTGCACGCGCAGCATCTACTGCGTTTGCAGCAGCTTGAAGAGCTGGACTTTGACTGAACATCAAGCTCTCTAAATCAGGCAAAGACAACTTGTTGGCATCTGCGTATGCCAGATGACCTGTTGAAGCATAAACACACAGCAGCAGCGTTGTCAGTGTTTGGGGAATGGAGAGGAAGGGACGTGATGTCAAACGGGGCACCTTTTTGTTTGGGTATGTCGTTGGATTAGATTGTCGTAGAAGCTGCAATGCCATCTATTTGCTAAGGAAAAGAGGCAGGCTAAGCGCTGTATACAAGCCATATTTACCCCCTACGTACAATGCTGTTTTTGGAGCTATCAACATGCGCCTGCTTGGCAAAGCCCTCACTTTTGACGACGTTCTGCTCGTCCCCGCGTTCTCCCAAGTCCTGCCCAAGGACACGTCGCTCGCGACGCAATTCACCCGCAACATCCGCCTGAATCTGCCGCTGGTGTCCGCCGCCATGGACACCGTGACCGAAGCACGTCTGGCCATTGCCATCGCGCAAGAGGGCGGCATTGGCATCGTTCACAAAAACCTCACCGCGCAAGAGCAAGCTGCGCAAGTGGCCAAAGTCAAACGCTATGAGTCTGGCGTATTGCGTGACCCCGTGGTCATCACGCCCGAAACCACCGTGCGTCAAGTGATGGCTCTGAGCGATGAACTCGGCGTGTCTGGTTTCCCCGTGTGCGAAGGCGGCAAAGTGGTGGGCATCGTCACGGGTCGCGATTTGCGCTTTGAAACCCGCTACGACCAGCGCGTGAGCGAAATCATGACGCCCAAAGAGCGTTTGGTGACCGTGCCCGAAGGCACCACGCCCGAGCAAGCCAAAGCCTTGTTGAACAAGCACAAGCTGGAACGTTTGCTGGTGGTCAACGACAAGTTTGAACTCAAGGGGCTCATCACCGTCAAAGACATCACCAAACAACTCAACTTCCCCAATGCAGCGCGTGACGCCGCAGGCAAGCTGCGCGTGGGCGCTGCCGTCGGCGTGGGTGAGGGCACCGAAGAGCGCGTAGAAGCCTTGGCCAAGGCCGGCGTAGACGCCATCGTGGTGGATACGGCACACGGCCACAGCAAAGGCGTGATTGACCGCGTGCGCTGGGTCAAACAAAACTACCCGCACATCGAAGTCATCGGCGGCAACATTGCCACGGGGGCAGCGGCTTTGGCCTTGGTTGAGGCAGGGGCAGATGGCGTGAAAGTGGGCATTGGCCCAGGCTCCATCTGTACCACCCGCATCGTGGCGGGCGTGGGCGTGCCGCAAATCATGGCGGTGGACAGCGTGGCCACGGCACTCAAAGGTACGGGTGTTCCACTCATTGCCGACGGCGGTATTCGCTACAGCGGCGACATTGCCAAAGCCATCGCCGCAGGCGCTGGCACGGTGATGATGGGCGGCATGTTTGCTGGCACGGAAGAAGCCCCTGGCGAAGTGATTCTGTTCCAAGGCCGCAGCTACAAGAGCTACCGTGGCATGGGTTCCATCGGTGCCATGCAGCAGGGCAGTGCAGACCGTTACTTCCAGGAGTCCAGCACGGGCAATCCCAATGCGGACAAGCTGGTGCCCGAAGGCATTGAAGGCCGCGTGCCTTACAAGGGCTCGGTCGTGGCCATCATTTACCAGATGGCTGGTGGCTTGCGGGCCAGCATGGGCTATTGCGGTTGCGGCACGATTGAAGAGATGCACAACAAGGCCGAGTTTGTGGAAATCACGGCAGCCGGTATCCGCGAAAGCCACGTGCATGACGTGCAAATCACCAAAGAAGCGCCGAATTACCGCGCAGAATAAGCTTTTAGTGTTCTGCAGCAAGCCACCCTTCGGGGTGGCTTTGTTTTTTTGAGACAATACGGGGCTAGGCCACTTGAAGGCCCTTTTTTATTTATGTCGCACCAAAAAATTCTCATCCTCGATTTCGGCTCTCAAGTCACCCAACTCATCGCCCGCCGTGTGCGCGAGGCTCATGTGTTTTGTGAAGTACATCCTTGCGATGTGACCAGCGAGTGGGTGCGTGAGTACGCCAAAGACGGCAACCTCAAAGGCATCATCTTGTCGGGCAGCCATGCCAGCGTGTACGAGGTGGATGACCGCGCACCAGACGCGGTGTTTGAATTGGGCCTGCCCGTGTTGGGTATTTGCTACGGCATGCAAACCATGGCCACCCAATTGGGAGGCAAGGTCGAGGCGGGCACCACCCGCGAGTTTGGCTACGCCGAAGTGCGAGCCCACGGCCATACCGAATTGCTCAAAGGCATTGAAGACTTCAGCACGGCTGAAGGACACGGCATGCTCAAGGTGTGGATGAGCCACGGTGACAAAGTGACGCAGTTGCCAGAAGGCTTCAAAGTCATGGCATCTACGCCAGCTTGCCCGATTGCGGGCATGGCCGACGAAGCCCGCAAGTTTTACGCGGTGCAGTTCCACCCCGAAGTCACTCACACCGTGCAAGGCCAAGCCTTACTGAACCGCTTTGTGCTGGATATTTGCGGCACGCGCCCCGACTGGATCATGGGCGACTACATCGAAGAAGCGGTGGCTGCCATTCGCAAACAAGTGGGTGACGAAGAGGTCATCCTGGGCTTGTCTGGTGGTGTCGATTCATCCGTGGCCGCAGCCCTGATTCACCGCGCGATTGGCGACAAACTCACCTGCGTGTTTGTGGACCACGGTTTGTTACGCCTGAACGAAGGCGACATGGTGATGGACATGTTTGTGGGCAAGTTGCACGCCCAAGTCATCCGCGTGGACGCGAGCGAGCTGTTCTTGGGCAAGTTGGCTGGCGTGAGCGAGCCAGAGGCCAAACGCAAAATCATCGGTGGCTTGTTTGTGGACGTGTTCAAGTCTGAAGCTGCCAAACTCAAAGCGGGTGACGGCGGCCATAAAGGTGCAACCTTCCTCGCTCAAGGCACGATTTACCCCGACGTGATTGAAAGCGGCGGCGCCAAGAGCAAAAAAGCCGTCACCATCAAGAGCCACCACAACGTAGGCGGCTTGCCTGAGCAGTTGGGCTTGAAGCTGTTGGAGCCTTTGCGCGAATTGTTCAAAGACGAAGTGCGCGAACTGGGCGTGGCCTTGGGCTTGCCCCGCGAAATGGTGTATCGCCATCCGTTCCCAGGCCCAGGCTTGGGCGTGCGTATTTTGGGCGAAGTGAAGAAGGAATACGCCGACTTGCTGCGCCGTGCCGATGCCATCTTCATCGAAGAGCTGCACAACTTCACCGACGAAGCCACGGGCAAGACTTGGTATGACCTGACCAGCCAAGCCTTCACCGTGTTCTTGCCCGTCAAGAGCGTGGGCGTGATGGGCGATGGCCGTACCTACGACTACGTGGTGGCCTTACGCGCTGTGCAAACCAGCGACTTCATGACGGCTGACTGGGCTGAATTGCCTTATGCGTTGCTCAAGAAAGTGTCGGGACGCATCATCAACGAAGTACGCGGTATCAACCGTGTGACTTACGACGTTTCCAGCAAACCGCCAGCGACGATTGAGTGGGAATAAGAGAAATATTGAAAAGCTCTACAATTAAAGGCTTTTTCCCCTCCATGGGGCTTAATTTTTAAATTAGAAAACACTGAGTACATGGCAAAAGAAGAAATGATCGAAATGAAGGGTGTCGTGACCGAGGTCTTACCCGACTCTCGCTACCGCGTCACCTTAGAAAACGGTCACTCCCTGATCGCATACACCGCGGGCAAAATGCGCCTGCACCGCATTCGCATCATCGAAGGCGACAAGGTCACGGTTGAACTGTCGCCTTACGACATGAACAAAGCCCGCGTGACATTCCGTCACATCGAAGGCAAGGCACCAGGCCCAGCCGTCAAACGTCGTTTCTAAACGGCCCATCCGCGGTCATTGGGTGTGTACCAACCTCCGCAGTTCAAAGCCAAAGATGAGGCTCATGCGCTCGCTCTCATGCGGGCGTATCCGTTTGCAAGCCTCATCAGTGTGGATGATGACGGAACTCCGTTTGTCACACATCTGCCTCTTCATTTGACACAACGTGATGGCCAACACGTTTTGCTAGGCCATTGCGCCAAGCCCAATCCACATTGGCGTTACTTGCAATCGAGGCCACAAGCGTTGGTGACGTTCATGGGTCCGCAGGCCTATATGTCGCCCAAGGTTTATCCCGATTTGGTACGCGTGCCGACTTGGAACTATTTGGCAGTTCATGCCAAAGCCGAAGCTTCTTTGGTGGAGGACATCAAAGCCAAAGATCGCCTGCTCAAACAATTGATTGGTGATCATGAGCCGGCCTATGCTGAGCAATGGCGCGATTTGGGTGAGGACTATCAACACAAGATGCTCAACGGCATCGTGGCGTTTGAGTTGCGTATCACTGAGCTGGCGTGCAAGCTCAAACTCAACCAGCATCGCCCAGAATCTCACTTAGCTATGCATGCTGCATATGCGCAGGGTAGTGGTGACGAACAAGCTTTGGCCGAGTGGATGGTCAAGCTCGGCATGGTTAAGCCATGACCCATTCACCTGAAGACATTGGTTTTATGCAACTGGCCTTGCGCCAAGCGCAAGCCGCTGCGGATGCGGGCGAAGTCCCCGTCGGCGCGCTGGTCGTCAGGGCAGGGCAGGTGATTGCCTCCGGCTACAACGCACCCTTAGGCCTCAACGATCCCACAGCACATGCTGAAGTCAATGCCATCCGTGCCGCAGCGCAAGCTTTGGGCAACTACCGATTGGATGATTGCACCCTATACGTCACCTTAGAGCCTTGCACGATGTGTAGCGGGGCGGCTTTGCATGCGCGCTTCAAGCGTGTGGTGTTTGGTGCCAGCGAGTGCAAAACTGGAGCTGCGGGTTCTGTGTTGGATGTGTTTGCACAAAAGGCACTGAACCACCAAACCCAAGTGACGGGTGGCGTGTTGGCAAGTGAATGCGCTCAAGTGTTGCAAGCTTTTTTTGAGCAACGCCGTGCAGAACAGCAAAGTAACAAAGTGCCTTTGCGTGAAGATGCGTTACGCACACCTGAAGCCTCATTGTCGGAAGTCTTAACAGAAGCCGGATTGCCTTTGGGGCTGTCGCGTTACACCGCAGATCTGTCATCCTTGCAGGGCTTGCGTTTGCATTGGTTTGATAACCGCAAGGACACGCAAGCGGCGCCACATGTGTACTTGCACGGGCCAGATGGGTGGAGTGCGCAATACCTTGAGCAACTCCAATCGTCTATGCCTGTGATCGCCTTGGATTTGCCGGGCTTTGGCTTGTCCGATAAACCCAAAAAAGTAGCGACGCATCGTATTGCATGGCATGCCCAAGTGTTGTGTGAATTCTTGGCCGCTGTGCAACCCGCACCTGTTGCGATGTATGCACCCCGTGTGATGGCACCTTTGTTGACGGGCGTGACATTGCCTATTCATTGGGTAGAAGAGGTTCGCTTGCCGAAAGCCTTGCATGATGCGCCTTACACAGACCGTGGCCATACGGCAGGACCTCGTGCTTTGATGACTTTGTTGGCCGAGCTCCGTCTCGAGATAAGCACAGCAGGTAAAAGCGCTTAAATTTGCCGCGACAATGTAGCTATGGCTCACATTTACATCTATTCTCCTAGCGGCGCGGTGCGCGACAAAGCGGCATTCAAACGGGGCGTGAAGCGTCTCACCCAACTCGGTCATGAGGTTGAGATTGATGTCGATGCTCTCAGCCGCTACACCCGTTTTGCAGGAGACGATACGACCCGTTTAGCGGCCATCCATCGTGCGGCAGACAGTGGGGCTGATGTCGCGCTCATTAGTCGTGGTGGGTATGGCCTCACACGTATCTTGCCGAGCATCAAATACAAGCAAGTGGCCCAAGCCATTGCAAAAGGCACGCAATTCGTTGGCTTGAGCGACTTCACGGCTTTTCAAATGGCCATGCTCGCTAAGACAGGCGCCATCACATGGGCTGGCCCCGCATTAGGTGAGGACTTTGGCGCTGAGCAGCCTGACGACATCATGGAGGCCTGTTTTGACGACATGGTCAGTGGGCAAGGGGAGGGCGCAGGTTGGCATTTTTCAAGCCATTGTGCGGCAACTCATGCCAAGCGCCGTCCTGGTGTCTGGGCGCACGATGCCGTGTTGTGGGGGGGGAACTTGGCGGTGTTGGTGTCTTTGATCGGCACACCTTATTTTCCAGCGATTAAAAACGGTGTACTGTTTTTAGAGGATGTGGGGGAACACCCGTATCGCATTGAGCGGATGCTTACGCAGCTCTTGCATGCAGGCGTTTTGGCTCAGCAAAAAGCGGTTGTATTGGGGCAATTCAGCAGTTACAAACTCACGCCACACGACAAAGGGTTCAAGTTGCAAAGCGTGATTGATTGGTTACGTTTGCAAATAAAAGTGCCGGTACTGACCGAGTTGCCTTTTGGTCATGTACCCACCAAGCTGTGTTTGCCGGTCGGGCAAAAAATAGATCTCGTGGTGGAAGACAGAGATGCCTTGCTGCTGTGGGCGCATGGCAATCACTGAATTTTTTAGGTAATGAGAAGTGGGGTGTTGAGTTGGTAACCGAAGTTGCGGACAGACTCAATCGCATTTTCACCAGCGCCTACTTCATGCAGTTTCTTTCTGAGTCTCACGATTCGAACTTCGAGCGTTGATTTTTGTAGCTTCTCAGAGTCCGTGCCCAAAGCCTTGATGAGTCGTTCTGTTTCGAGTCGACACGATGGTGCATGAGCCAACGCAATTAATAAATTGGCTTCAGCCGCGGTGAGATGACTGCTGCCTGTTGGGCCAGTTAGATGCAATTTTTTAAGCGTCAGCGACTGGCCTTGCGCTTGACTCTGGAGAAGTTTGGGCAAAATGTTTCGACGTCTTGAAAAACCTTGAATCGCAGCACATAGCTCATCAAGGTCTACGGGTTTTGTCATGTATAAATCTGCACCTGACTCATAACCTAATACTTTGTCCAAACTCTGAGCTCGGGCTGTGAGCATGACCACGCCTGCCAGCGGGTAGGTTTGGCGAATTCGTTTCGCGAGGCTAATTCCATCTTCGCCAGGTAAGTTCAGATCGAGCAAAAATACGTCTGCCACGCCGCGTGTGGTTTGCTCAGTCAGAGCCTCAGCGCTGGCAAAACCCTGCACCTCGTGACCACGTTCAGTCAGCGCCATGCAGGTTAGTTCGCGTAGGTCGTCGTGATCTTCTACGACAACGATGTTTAATTTGGAATCCACAGAATAAACCTCACTTGATCGGCGGTCGGCGCATAAACGCAGCGACCACCTAGGATTGTTGCCAATCGAGAAACTAAGAACAGCCCCAAACCTGTCCCCGATATATTGAGCGCTTTAGGGCTTCGGTAATACTTAGTGAACACATGTTCAGCATCAGGCCAACCTGCCGTCGATGGCGTATTGCTGACCTCGATGCCTAACCGATGAGCATGTTCTGCTGAGCCTTGACGGGCTGTGATGCAAACAGGTTGATCGGGCGATCCGTACCTGAGTGCATTTTCAATCAAGTTGCCTAAGGTGATGCGCAGGTATTGAGGGTCAGAGTTAACGACCCAATCGTCGTCCACTTGGACCTGAATCACCCGACCTGTGTCAGCGGACGCGTGCAAGAGGTCTTCAATCATCGGTTTGAGTTTGATATGGACGCGATGGATTTGAGTTTTACCCTCGTCTATGCGATCGACATCGACACAGCGCTCGATGATGGATTTCATATCTGCTACAGCCCGGTTGGCGTAGCCCACAGTTTTCTCTGTTGGGGAGGATGATTTCAACACCAAATCAATGACGGAAAGCGGCGTTTTGAGCTCGTGTGTGAGCATGTGCAGAAATTGCAGCTGCTCATCACGCTTGGCTTGCTCTAGGGCGAGCTGCTGCTGTGTCAAATAAAAAGCATTGCTTTGCGCGCGGACTTCTTGTTCAATTTTGTAAGCCCTGATTTGAAGCAACAAGGTCATCATGATCCCTGAGGCAATGCCGTGGAGTACAAAGTTATGCAGTCCAAACTCTAGTCCAATGTTGAACCCCAAGGCGGCGAGCACATTGACCATCAGTGCCAAGCACAAAACACCGTAATAGAGAATCAAAATAGGGCGGCTAAATAGATAAGGGGATTCTCTGTTTAACTTCGTATTGGGCTTTTTAGCGTCTAGAGTAAAACCGTTGGTAAACAACAGTAGTGTGGTCACACCAATGAAGAGCATGTTCACGTGCAAGCCCGTTTGAGTTTCTCCTAAAAGAATAAGACCCAATGCGATTGGGGGGATGGCAAATGCACATTGCATGGTGAATTTGAACCATGGTTTGAGCTGATATTGACTGACGAAATTGAATTCGTACCAAAATGCCACCGCGGTAACAAGTATGACCGTGATGTTAAAAAATAGATTGATCTGAGTCGGTGTGGCGATGTCAGCTAAAAAGATTCGGTAATAACCGAAAAAACCTAGCGTGTAGAAAAGGCTGCATAGTTGCTTGATCACAAATACTTGGCGCAAGTTGTCTCGATGCTGTAGCCAACTGACAAAAATCCAGCACCAAAACATGGCAATCATGCTGAGAGTTAAGGCGTACCAGAGTGTTTGTGCTTCGTCTGCTTGGGCTGCTTCGATTTCTGTCATCACATGGACGCTGAACATCAGTGTGCTGGTGGACTGAACGCGAAGGTAGAGAAATTCTTTCAACGATCCGCGTTTAACCCGAAACCCTAAATTCAGTGACGAGTAACTGACGCCTCTCCATGGGGTCATGTCTCCTGATTCTTCGCGTATGTATTGACCGGGGCCTTGTGGAATGAACAGAGTGATGTGATCCAAAAAGCTAGGACGAACTCGAATGACCAAGACATCCTCGGGATTTCCAGCCAGCCAGTTTGCGCTATCGAGCTTGACCCATAGAGTTTTTGGCGTGAACCCTTTGTGTAGCAAGCCTGTAAACGGCGTAAATGTTTGCTGTTCAAGTTCTTGCACATCAGTTTGGTTTGTTGTATCCAACCAATACGACAACTGCGATGCCGTGCTTTGGCTTGGGGATGCCATGAGCGTTGGCGTTGTCGCTAAACAAATCCAAAAAATCAAAAACTGAATTAAAAATCTCATCCCTACAAATTCCTACGCAATCGATATAATCTGCTCATGTTGGTAAATTTTCCAATCCAAGTCGATTGATGGGTCTCTGGTGCCGCGCATGTTGAAGTTTCTCTCTTTTTTATTTTGTATTTGCCTTGTATCTGGCGTACATGCAGATGAAAGATTGATTGAACTTAAATGCCAAGCGCTTGTCAATTTTAGGGATGAGGCGCATGTCAAACACCTCAGTGTTGAAAACTTCGTATTTTCGATTCAATCTCAACCGGTGGGTCATGTTTTCTGGATCAGCGGTGACACACACATTCGATTCCACGCCAGCACTAAGCAGTCATTGAATGACGCGAGGCAAAGAATCGATGTAGATTCGAATGAATGGGTTTTCAAGATGGATCAGTCTCTGTTGACGCTTCATATCGTGAGCGGACAACTGAGCTATGAGGAAACCCAAGCCATGTCTGGTTCACGTGTGGTGAATGCAAGCGGCCGCTGCACATTGCCTTTAGATCCTTTGTCTTTGAATTAAATGTTTCATACGATGTATATTATGTAAAATAATGTTTCGTCAGAAAACCAGTTCATCGACGGCATCTCGAACGTCAGTTAGGCGCCGCTTCTTCCTGAACTGGGTTTTGAATAAACCAAGACTCGATGAATGCCCGCAGATAGAAAGCACTTTGTTGGTGGTCTTTGCTGAGCGCGATGTCTAAGGCTGAGGCATTACCATGATTGACCAAGGTTGGATCTGCACCTTCCTCCAATAGAAGCTTCACAGCCAGTGGTGATGTAGAAAAGGCTGCCATCATCAATGGCGTGGTTCCGTTCTCGGACTCGCTGTCAATGTATGCATCATTTTCGATGAGCAGACGCATCATTTCCCTGTGCCCTCTAGTCGCCGCGTAATGCAATGGCGTCCAGCCAGGCTTGTTGACGTCAGCACCTCGCTCAATCAATACCTTTGCAAGCTCCAGTTGATTGTTGATTGCCGCAAGCATGAGTGGCGTCTCGCCTAAAAGGTTTTGGGCGTTTAGATTGGTGTTGGGAAGCTTGGCCAGAAGCGACGCAGATTTAAAAGCCTCAGATTGCAAAGCGACCAAGATCCCAGCTTCACCTTTTTCATTTGGTGTATTCGGGTCAAATCCGCGTGCAATCAGCTTTTCAATTGAAGCCGGTTGATCGAAAGTAACTGCTGCAATAAAGTCATCATACGAACCTGCATTGGATAAAGAATATCCAATAAAAACATATAGATAAATTAAATACTTAAAGTGTTTTATCACTTCAAAACTCCGCTGAAAAGCTGATCGAAATTGCGACTTGTCGCAGCAGCAACCTCTTCAATCGATAAGCCTTTGATTTCAGCGATTTGCTTGGCCACAAATGGCACAAAAGATGGATTGTTGGTTTTTCCTCGATGAGGAGCGGGGGCCAAATACGGACTGTCGGTTTCAATCAAGATCCGATCCATGGGCACAAATGCAGCGACATCGCGCAGGTCTTGTGCATTTTTGAAGGTCAAGATGCCGGAAAACGAGATGTAAAGCCCAAGGTCCAAGCCTGCACGGGCCACGTCTGCAGTTTCGGTAAAGCAATGGAACACGCCCCCTGCACTGCCTGCTGAGCCGTCTTCGCCCTGCTCTTTCAAAATGGCCACCGTGTCTGCGGAAGAGCTACGGGTATGAATCACCAAAGGTAACTGCGTTCGTTGCGCCGCTTGGATATGAATGCGAAAACGTTCTCGCTGCCATTCCATCTCAGCGACGGTGCGATTACCCAAGCGGTAATAGTCGAGGCCAGTTTCGCCAATGCCCACCACTTTGGGGAGTTTGGCGCGGCTCAGCAGGTCGTCAAGCGTTGGTTCTTGCACACCTTCGTTGTCAGGGTGCACGCCCACAGTGGCCCAGAAATTGTCGAATTGTGTGGCTAAGCTGTGAACTTCCCCAAACCGCTCCAGCGTGGTGCTGATGACCAACGCCCGTGTGACTTGGGCTTTCGCCATCTCGTCGCGGATGGTGTGGATGTTTTCAACCAACTCAGGAAAATTGAGGTGGCAATGGGAATCGGTGAACATATGAAAAGGTCAATCGCATCAATCTTTGGCGCGCAAAGCAGTTTGCGCACGCGCCACCAAGGCCTCAAACATCAGGCCAGCGTTGTAGGGGTGTTCTGCGGTACGGGCCGAATCCATCAGGTCTTTGGACCATTGGGTCAGTGAATTGACTGTGCCCGCCACAGGCAAATCAGCCCCCATGAAGAAACGCGGCTCGCCGCCAGTACGCACCGCCAACAAGTCGTGACACAGCTTTTGCAGCATGGCAATGGCTTGTGAGGGCGTCGCGTCAGACACGGCTCCCACATCACCGCGCAGCACGGCTTTGGGCAAGCCCGCCCAGATGGTGGCTTTGAGCCCTGCACTGGCGAGGTCGCGTGCATCTTCAGGGCGTCCGCCTGCTGCGCGTAGCAACACGGCAGCATCCGTAGTGGGCACCCCTTGACGTTGCAGCCAACTCAAAGCCTCAGCCTCTGTAGGCCAAACCATGGTGTGAGTTTGGCAGCGGCTGCGGATGGTGGGCAACAGCTGGTGGGCGGCTTCGCTGGCCAGCACAAAGCGGCATTCACCGGGTGGCTCTTCGAGGGTTTTCAGGATGGTGTTGGCCGTCACATGGTTCATGCGCTCGGCGGGATACACAAACACCACTTTGGTGGAGCCGCCTGAGCGGGTTTGCTGTGAGAAGGCCACCATGTCACGCGCAGCCTCCACGCGAATTTCTTTGCTGGGCTTGCGTTTTTTGTCGTCGAGGTCTTTTTGGGTTTTCTCGTCCAAGGGCCAACTCAGGTCAAGCGCCAAGGTTTCAGGCATCAAAGTGCACAAGTCGGCATGGGTACGTACATCCACCGCGTGGCAACTGCGGCACTGGTAGCAAGCGCCTTGTGGTGTGGGGGCTTCACACAACCAAGCGCGTGCGAGTTCTAAACCCAGTGTGTATTGGCCCAAGCCCGACGGACCTTGCAGCAGCCAAGCATGGCCGCGACGCTCCAACAGCGTGGTGAGCTGGCCTTGAATCCAAGGACTTAAAACAGGGCGTTGGGACGGTGTGTCGGTCATGCGTTCAACCAACCGCGCTGCACAAAATGCACGTGCAACTGTTGCCACACGGCCTCGCGGGTTTGGGCTGCGTTCAGGCGGACAAAGCGCTGGACGTCGGCCTCGGCGCGTGCGGCATAGCCGTTGGAGACGTGCTGAAAAAACGCCACGGGCTGCGCTTCAAAACGATCTGGCACGCGGGCGCTGGCCAAACGCTCGGCCGCGATGGCGGGGTCGAGTTCGAACCACACGGTCACGTCGGGTTGGCGCAATCCCTCTGCCCTCCCCTGTACCCATTGTTCGAGTTGGTGCAACACCGCCAAATCAAAGCCACGGCCACCGCCTTGGTAGGCAAAGGTGGCGTCGGTGAAGCGGTCACACAGCACCACATCGCCTCGGGCCAAGGCGGGTTCAATCACTTGGTTCAGATGGTCACGGCGGGCGGCAAACACCAGCAGAGCTTCGGTCAGCGGGTCCATCGCGTCGTGTAGCACCAGTTCGCGCAGCTTTTCGGCCAAAGGCGTGCCACCGGGTTCGCGGGTGAGTGTGACTTGGCGACCTTGCGCTTTGAACGCCGCAGCCAATCCCTCGATGTGCGTGGATTTACCCGCGCCGTCGATGCCTTCAAAACTGATGAACAGACCTGTTTGTGTCATAACCCGCTATTTTGCCCGTTGATAGCGGTTGACGGCGGCGTTGTGCTCTTCGAGCGTGGCACTGAAGTAGCTCGTGCCATCGCCCTTGGCCACAAAGTACAGCGCGTTGCTAGGGGCTGGCTGCACCGCGGCTTTGAGCGCGTTGCGCCCAGGCATGGCGATGGGGGTGGGGGGCAAGCCTTTGCGGGTATAGGTGTTCCAAGGATGGTCGGTGCGCAGGTCCGCACGGCGCAGGTTGCCATCGAAGTTGTCGAACAAGCCGTAAATCACGGTCGGGTCGGTTTGCAGCGGCATGTCGATGGCCAATCGGTTGTGAAACACACGACTGATGGTGGTGCGATCGCTCTCGCGGCCTGTTTCCTTTTCGATGATGCTGGCCAAAATCAGCGCTTGGTCGATGTTCTTGACCTGAATGTCCGATTGGCGCTGGCCCCATGCGGCAGCCAGCTGTTTGGTCATGGCATTCGCCGCACGTTGCATGACGCGTAGTTCAGACGTGCCTTTGCCATAGGTATAGGTATCGGGGAAAAAGCGGCCTTCGGGGGCCACGCCAGGCATGCCCAGTTGGGCCATGATTTGTTCGTCGCTCAAGTCTTTGGCATCGTGCTTTAAGCCTTCGGCTTTGTTCAGCGCGACACGGAACTGGCGAAATGTCCAACCGTCAATCAGGGTGACCGCTTTGAGGCTCTCTTCTCCTCGGCTGAGTTTGCGCAGCAAATCAAGCGGCGTGTCGCCTTGGCTCAACTCATAGCTGCCTGCGCGCAGTTTGCGCGACTGACCACTGGCGCGAAAAAATGCATACAACAGCGTGGTGTTGACATCCACGCCAGCATCGACCACGGCTTGCGCAATGCCGCGCACAGGCGTTTGGGGGGCGATCGACACATCCACCACAGGTGTTTTCAACGGCAATTCACGCAAAGACCACCAAGCTGTGCCAGCGCCGGCCAACAAGGCCAAGAGCACTGTCATCCACACGATTCGTTTGAGGAGCCTCAACACAACCCTATTCCCGTCTTGTTAATACAAGCGGGCATGATAATTCACCCATGTCTGTGAATACGCTTCCCCCCTCTTTCGCTCTCAATGGCATCGCGCCTTTGCCCCACTTAGGCGTGATTCGCGCCGCAGGCGCCGATGCGGCCAGCTTTTTACACAACCAACTCACGAACGATGTGCTGTTGATGAAAGACGGTCAATGCCGTTTGGCTGCCTATTGCAACGCCAAGGGGCGCATGCAAGCGAGTTTTGTGTTTTACAAACGTTCGGCAGAAGAACTGTTACTGATTGGACGCCAAGACCTGTTGGCGCAAACCGTCAAACGCTTGTCGATGTTTGTCTTGCGTGCCAAGGTCAAGCTCACAGATGCCACGGCTGACTTTCAACTCTTGGGCTTGGCAGGTGATGCTTTGTCTGCCGCTCTCGGCAGCGTTGCTCCAGCTGCTTTGGCTCCATGGCAACGCATCGCGCTGAACGTGGGTGAGCAAATGGCTGACGTGCTTACGCTCTACCCTGCCCTCAACCAAGCCCGTGGTTTGTGGATTGCGCCAACCGGCGTAGCCTCACCAACAGGTCCAGCGCTCACGGCTGATCAGTGGCAAGTCGGCGAAGTCATGAGTGGCATTGCGTGGGTGGAACAAGCCACGTTCGAGGCCTTTGTGCCGCAAATGCTCAACTACGAATCTGTGGATGGCGTCAACTTTAAAAAGGGCTGCTACCCCGGGCAAGAGGTCGTGGCGCGCAGCCAGTTCCGGGGCACATTGAAGCGCCGTGCTTTCATTGCGCAAAGTGCAGTCCCCATGACTGCGGGACAAGAAGTGTTTTCAAGCTTGGATGCCACACAGCCGTGCGGCTTGGTCGCGCAAGCCGCCAGTGATGGGGGCAGTCATGTGGCGGTGCTTGAGTTGCAGTTGAGTGCAACTGAAGAAAACAGCAGCTTGCATTTCGGGGCTTCAGATGGCCCCGTGCTGGGCCTATTGCCGCTGCCGTATGCGCTGCGTGAGGATATTTAATTCAGGCGCGTCAACGTAGCGCTGGCTACACCAAACTCAACTGCATCTCAATATGCGGGATGCCAACTTCATCAAAGGGCTCACCGATCGCCTTGAATCCGTGCGCTGCGTAAAAAGGTTCGGCGCTGCGTTGCGCACTGAGGCGTACCTCTTTGTAAGCACGTTCACGGGCACAACGAATCAAGGCTTGTAGCAAGCGCGTCCCGTAGCCTTTGCCACGCTCGGTTTGCAACACGGCCATGCGCCCAACTTTGGCCGTCGTTGCATTGGGTTGCAGCAAACGGGCATTGCCCACGGGCTGGCCCTGCCCATCGAACAACACAGCGTGCAAGGCGGTGGCGTCATCGCTGTCCCACTCGTCTTCAGGCGCGATGCCTTGCTCATGCACAAACACGGCAGTGCGTACTGCTTGCGCAGCGGTTTGCATCAAGGGCCACTCGCCAATTTCGATGTAGGTCATGTGTGAGCTCACAAACCAAATGCGTGCCGCATGGCACGGGCTGCATCCATGTGAGCGGTCAAGGCTTCGGGGATCACGCGGCCCATTTGAATGAAGCTGTGCACCACGCCTTTGTAAATCTCAAGGTCGACAGGCACGCCGCTCAAGCGCAAGTGGTCCGCATACGCCACACCTTCGTCCACCAGCGGATCGCACTCGGCCAAGCCCAGCCATGCGGGGGCAACGCCAGTGACATCGGACAGCATGGGCGAAAAGCGTGGGTCTTGGCGGTCTGCCACTGTGCGCAGGTAGTGGCTGTAAAAGTAGTCGATGCTGGCTTTTTCGAGCAAGAAGCCTTTTTCAAAGGTATGGGTCGATGCCATGTGTTCGGGCGAGCACCCCGGGTAGAACATGAGTTGCAACTTCAAATCAATGCCTGCATCACGCGCGGCAATCGCTGTGGCTGCAGTGAGTGTTCCACCCGCGCTGTCACCGCCGATGGCGATGCGTGTCGTGTCTAGCCCTAGGCCCGTCGCGTTGTTCGAGAGCCATTGCAGCGCATCAAAGGCATCGTTGTGCGCCGTCGGAAAGGTGTGTTCGGGTGCAAGCCGATAGTCCAGCGACACCACGGCGCAGTGAGCCAAATGGGCCAAGTGTTTGCACAAAGCTTCGTGCGTTTCGGGGCTACCCACTGTGAACCCGCCGCCATGAAAGTACAACAACACAGGCAGATTGGGCTTGGCGTGCTCGGCCCACAGTTTGGCCCTGATCACGGCACCGTCGCGTGTGGGAATGTGCAGCGTGTCGTCACGCGCCATTTTTTGCGCGTTCACCTCCAAAACACCCGCGCCCAAGGCATAGGCTTGTTTGGCTTGTTCAGGCGTCAACAGCGCCATCGGTGGGCGGCCTGCTTTGGCAATGGCGTGAAGTACATCCCGCATGGCGGGGGTTAGCAAGCTTTGCGGGTTACGTGGGTGACTCATCGTTTGATGGCTCCTTAAAGTGGGTGTACCGCAGCCATAGAAGGATTGGCTAACCAATCAGTAAATTCCTGTGCCAATTGTTCGCTCGCACGGACAGCCTGTTGCCAAACCTTCACGCGCCCCTCAAAGTCAGAGGCATAGCGCACAAAGTCACTGCGGTCCGGCAGTTTGCCGTTGGGCAAGGTCTTCACCCACTCGGGGTTGGGGGCCAATACGATGGTGTTGTCTAAAAACGGGGTGGATGCATGCCGCCACTTGAGGGCTTTGTCTAGCCAGCCTGGCACCACGGCTTGTTGAAAGTGCGGGTACAGCACCAGACCTTTGTAGTTGAGGTGCAAGTGGTAGTCGGTGATGCCGCCATCCCAATACGCGCCGGTGGGCGCATCGGGAATGTCGTGCACGGCTTGCAGCACAAACGGGATGGAGCAACTGGCTTGCAGCGCGGCCATGAAGTTGCGCTCGTTCAAGGTCATGTGTTGGGTGGCAAAGTCAGTCGCATCAAACGGCAATGTCCCGCGGCTAGAAAACACCACGCGCTCTAGCCACGCACCCATGGCTTTGCGTTGCACGGCATTGCACAGGTATGCGCCCGCATAGCCCAAAGGCGTGAGCAGCGGGTGTTCGTGGTGCAAGATGTGTTTGCCACGTGAGGTCACCACATGCAGGCGGTAGCGCGGGTTGTTGAGAACTTCGCTCACATGGCCGCCATAAAACGCTTGCAGGGTTTGGCTGAATTCGTTGCTCACCTGTTTGGCGCTTGGACGCTTTTGGCCTTCGGGCACTTTGTAGTCTTGATGGATGTAGTCGTGCGACAGGCGCTCAAAGCCCTGCAAGGGGTTGTCCAAACACGCCGTAGCCATGCGCCACGCGCCGATGGATGCGCCCACCAAGTCGATGGACTGTGTGCTTTGCGGCAACCACTCGCCAAACAAAAAGCGATCAAGCGGGCGAAGGATCAAACCCTTAGGGCCTCCCGCTGCGGCGGGAATCACACCTACGTGTTCGGGCTTTAAACCATTGGCCTCAATGTGGGCCATGGCTTTGGGGCCAGCGTAGATGTGCAGGGCTTTCAAACGCAGGCCTTTTACTTTTTCAAACCTTGCAGCTTGGCAAAGGCGCTGGCCATGGCCGATCCCGCTGCTGCTTGCGGTGGTGCGGTGTAGCCGCTGCTGTAGCTGCCGCCACCTCGCTGGCGGTTATCGCGGCCTGCATGTTCAAAGCGGTTATCGCGTGGGCCATCGCGCTTGGCTGATGCGCCATCCATCTTCATGGTCAGGCTGATGCGTTTGCGCGCCACATCCACTTCGAGCACTTTGACCTTGATGATGTCGCCTGTCTTCACCACTTCGCGAGCGTCGGTGATGAATTTGTTGCTCAGTTGGCTCACGTGAATCAAGCCGTCTTGGTGGACACCCAAGTCGACAAACGCGCCAAAGGCGGCCACGTTGCTGACCGTGCCTTCAAGCACCATGTCGACCTTCAAGTCTTTGATGTCTTCCACGCCGTCTTGTAACTTGGCCACTTTGAAGTCGGGGCGTGGGTCACGGCCTGGCTTCTCAAGCTCGCTCAAGATGTCTTTGACGGTGATGACGCCCACGGTGTCGTTGGCAAACAGTTCGGGGCGCAGTGTTTTGAGCATGTCTGCACGGCCCATCAACTCAGCCACAGGCTTGCCTGTTTGGGCCATGATGCGCTCGACCACAGGGTAGGTTTCGGGGTGAACCGCCGTCATGTCGAGCGGGTTGTCGCCATCACGGATGCGCAAGAAGCCCGCGCTTTGTTCAAACGTTTTCGCACCCAAGCCTGTGACCTTGAGCAACTGCTGGCGGTTGGCAAAAGCGCCGTTGGCTTCGCGCCAACGCACCACGGCTTTGGCAGTGGTGGTGGACAGGCCAGACACGCGGGTGAGCAAAGGCACGCTGGCGGTGTTGAGGTCGACGCCCACCTTGTTCACGCAGTCTTCCACCACGGCTTCGAGGGTACGGGCGAGTTCGCTTTGGTTCACATCGTGTTGGTACTGACCCACGCCGATGGATTTGGGGTCGATCTTCACCAACTCGGCGAGAGGGTCTTGCAAGCGACGCGCAATGCTGGCCGCGCCACGCAGGCTCACGTCGACATCTGGCATTTCTTGGCTGGCGTATTCACTGGCGCTGTACACCGACGCACCGGCTTCGCTGACCACCACTTTGTCGATCACTTTGCTCGCGTCGTGTTTGGCCATCAACTTAATCAGCTCACCTGCCAATTTGTCTGTCTCACGACTGGCTGTGCCGTTGCCAATGGCAATCAGGTTCACGCCATGTTTTTCACACAACTTGGCCAAGGTGTAGAGCGAACCGTCCCAGTCTTTGCGGGGCTCGTGGGGGTACACGGTAGACGTTTCTACCAATTTGCCTGTGGCATCAACCACGGCCACTTTCACACCGGTGCGAATGCCGGGGTCGAGGCCCATCACCACGCGCGGGCCCGCAGGTGCAGCCAGCAACAAGTCGCGCAAGTTGTCGGCAAACACTTTGATGGCGACCTTCTCGGCTTCTTCGCGCAGACGCGTGAACAAGTCGCGCTCGGTAGAGAGGCTGAGCTTCACGCGCCACGTCCATGCCACGCATTTGCGAATCAGGTCGTCCCCTGCCCTGCTGGAATGGCTCCAGCCGAGGTGCAGAGCAATCTTGCCTTCGGCCAAGCTGGGCTTGCCGGGCTCGGGTTCGACGGGTAACACGAGTTTTGCATCCAGCATTTCCAGCGCACGGCCACGGAACACAGCCAAAGCACGGTGCGATGGCACGCGGCCAATGGGTTCGTCGTAATCAAAGTAGTCACGAAACTTCGCCACATCGGGGTTGTTTTCGTCTTTGCCTGCGGCCAGCTTGCTGCGAAACAAACCTTCAGCCCACAGCCATTCGCGCAGGCTTTGAACCAGCGAAGCATCCTCGGCCCAGCGCTCGCTCAGCAAATCACGCACACCGTCCAACACGGCGGCAACCGTCGAGAAGTCAGCCCCTTCAATTTTTCCAGCGGGCAAGATGAATGCTTCGGCTTCTGTGTTGGGGTTGAGTGTGGGGTCGGCAAACAGCTTGTCGGCAAGTGGCTCCAAGCCTGCCTCTTTGGCAATCATGCCCTTGGTGCGACGCTTGGGCTTGAACGGCAGATAAATGTCTTCCAGCTCCTGCTTAGTTGGCGCAGCTTCGATGGCTGCCAACAACTCAGGCGTGAGCTTGCCTTGTTCTTGAATGCTCTTGATCACCGCTGCGCGACGGTCTTCCAACTCGCGCAAGTAGCTCAGGCGCGCCTCGAGTTCGCGCAGTTGAATGTCGTCCAAACCACCGGTCACTTCTTTGCGGTAACGCGCAATAAACGGCACGGTAGCACCGCCGTCGAGCAGCTCAACGGCAGAGCGTACTTGGGCTTCAGAGATCTTGATTTCGTCCGCGAGTTGGCGGGTAATTTTTTGCATGTTTTCAGGAGGCTAAGTCGTCAAAGCGGGCAATTTTGCCCTAGCTAAGAACAGCTCTGAAAAACTAACTTCCGAGACTTTGCCTAGGTTGTGGTAAGCGTTTTTCCAGACATGACAAGGGGTTGCGGTATGCCAAGGCGGCGCCATTCGTCGCGCAGCGATGTAAGCCGTCTTGGCATACCGCAACCCCAGCCAACGAGGGGAAAAGTTAAATGCCAACAAACTCAGTCAGTAGACACCTCATGCAACTCAGTAGGCGCCGCATCCCGCTTGACGTACTTGAACGTCGCCGTCGCATGCGCACACACGTTCCCTTGCGCATCCAACAAGGTGCCCTCACAAAACGCCATGCTTCCCGTGCGGTGCATCAATCGCCCCTTGCCCGTCAGTTCCCCTTTGGCAGGCTGCATGAATGAGGTTTTCATCTCAATCGTGACCACGCCCATGCCTCGGTCCACACTGCGCGCGGCGCTGGCAAGGGTGACATCTAAAAACGTCATCACCGCCCCGCCATGCGTCACGTTGAACGAGTTCATGTGCTCGGGCTCAGGCGTGTAACGCAGCTCTGAGTAGCCGTCGTCGAAGAACACCAACTCAAAACCCAAATGGTCCACAAACGGAATGTAGGCGCCAAAGCTTTCTTGCATGATGCTCTCCTAGTGAGTTACAGAACCTCAAAGATACCAGCCGCACCCATGCCGCCGCCAATGCACATGGTCACGCACACACGCTTGGCGCCTCGGCGTTTGCCTTCAATCAAAGCGTGGCCCACCAAGCGTTGGCCGCTCACGCCGTAGGGATGTCCCACTGCAATGGCGCCACCATTGACATTCAGGCGGTCATCGGGAATGCCCAATTTGTCGCGGCAGTACAGCACTTGCACGGCAAAGGCTTCGTTCAATTCCCACAGGTCAATGTCGCCCACACTCAAGCCCAAACGCTTGAGTACTTTGGGCACGGCGTACACAGGGCCAATGCCCATTTCGTCTGGCTCGCAACCCGCCACGGCAAAGCCTAGGAAACGACCCAAAGGTTTCAAGCCGCGTTTGCTAGCGAGTTCTTCACTCATCACCACACACGCACCTGCACCGTCTGAAAACTGACTGGCGTTGCCGGCAGAAATCAAACCACCGGGCATGGCCGACTTGAGGTTGGCCAAAGCTTCTGCCGTCGAGCCTTCGCGGATGCCCTCGTCTTTACTGACGGTGACTTGCTTGGTGATAAGCCCCATCACTTTGTCAGCAATGCCAGCTTTGACAGTGATGGCGGCGATCTCGGCATCAAACAAACCACCTGACTGCGCTGCAAAAGCGCGCTGCTGGCTGAGTGCGCCGTAAGCATCCATGGCTTCGCGGCCAATGTTGTAACGCTTGGCCACGTTCTCGGCGGTTTGCAGCATGTTCCAGTAGATTCCTGGCTTCTTTTTGTTCAGCGCCAAGTCCATCAGCATGTGTTGGTTCATCTCCTGTTGCACGCACGAGATGCTTTCCACACCACCTGCCACATACACATCGCCCTCGCCCGCAATGATGCGTTGCGCGGCAGTGGCAATGGTTTGCAAACCCGATGAACAAAACCGGTTGATGGTCATGCCAGACACCGACACAGGGCAATCGGCCATGAGTGCGATTTGACGAGCAATGTTGGTGCCGGTTGCGCCTTCGGGCAGCGCACAACCCATGAGGACGTCGTCCACCTCGGCGGCTTCAATGCCAGCACGTGCAATGGCGTGTTTGACGACGTGACCACCTAAGGTCGCGCCGTGGGTCATGTTGAAAGAGCCCCTCCAGCTTTTGGCAAGCGGTGTGCGGGCGGTAGAGACGATGACAGCGTTGGTCATAGAGTTTCCTTAAATTCGGTTCAGTTGAAGGTCTTGCCTTCGGCGGCGAGTTTGGCGAGCAAAGGTGCAGGCTTCCAGAACTCGGCGTCATCGTGGGGATTCGTGGCAAAGCGCTGCATGGCTTGCACCACGTTGAAGAGGCCCAACTCATCGGCGTAATTCATGGGGCCACCGCGGAAGATGGGGAAGCCATAGCCGCTGATGTACACCATGTCGATGTCGCTGGCTTTGCTGGCAATGCCCTCTTCCAAAATGTGGGCGGCTTCGTTGACCAGTGCAAAGTTCAAGCGTTGCACGATTTCTTCGTCACTGATCTTGCGGGGCTTGATGCCCAGCGATTCGCGGTGTTGGGCAATCATGGCCTCCACATCTTTGTTCGGGATGGCGTCACGTTTGCCTGGCTTGTAGTCGTACCAACCTGCGCCTGTTTTTTGGCCGAAGCGGCCTTGCTCGCACAAGAGGTCAGCTGTTTTGCTGTAGCGGCGCTTGGGGTTGTCTGCGTATTGGCGCTTGCGAATGGCCCAGCCAATATCGTTGCCAGCCAAGTCGCTCATGCGGAACGGGCCCATGGCCCAGCCAAACTTTTCAATCGCACGGTCGACTTGCGCAGGCGTGCAGCCTTCGTCCAGCAAGAAGCCAGCTTGACGGCCATATTGGTCAATCATGCGGTTGCCAATGAAGCCGTCGCACACGCCAGAGAGCACGGCAATCTTCTTGATTTTCTTGGCCACGTCCATCGCAGTGGCCAGCACGTCTTTGGCGGTGTCTTTGCCGCGCACCACTTCGAGTAACTTCATGACATTGGCGGGGCTGAAGAAGTGCAAGCCCACCACGTCTTGCGGACGCTTGGTGAAGTGGGCTATTTTGTTCAAGTCCAAGGTGGATGTGTTGGACGCCAAGATCGCGCCTAGCTTCATCACGGCATCGAGTTGTTTGAACACCGCTTCTTTGACGCCCATGTCTTCAAACACAGCTTCAATCACAAGGTCGGCCTCTTTGATATCGTTGTAGTTCAGCGTAGTGCTGAGCAGCGCCATGCGTTGGGCGGCTTTGTCTTCTTTGAGCTTGCCTTTTTTGACGCGGTCTTCGTAGTTCTTCTTGATCGTGGCCACGCCACGGTCCAAGGCTTCTTGCTTGGTTTCCAGCATCTTGACCGCAATGCCAGCGTTCAAGAAGTTCATGGCAATACCGCCGCCCATGGTGCCTGCACCAATGACGGCGACGAGTTTGATGTCACGCACGGGCGTGTCGCTGGACACATCGGCAATCTTGCTGGCCGCGCGTTGTGCGCCAAACAAATGACGCAAGGCTCGGCTCTCGGGGGTCCACATGAGATTGATGAACTGCTCGCGCTCGAACATCATGCCGTCGTCAAACTTTTTCTTGGTGGCCATCTCCACCGCATCGACCGCCTTGGGTGGTGCGGGGTAGTTTTTGGCCATGCCTTTGACCATGTTGCGCGCGAACTGGAAATACGCGTCGCCTTGGGGATGTTTGCAAGGTAAGTCACGCACTTTGGGCAAGGGGCGCACATCGGCCACTTCACGTGCATAAGCGATGGCCTCATCCAGTAGGCTCTTAGGCGACATGGCCATTTGGTCAAACAGCTTTTGGCCGGGCAACATGCTGAGCATGTCGCTCTTGATGGCTTCGCCGCTCACGATCAGGTTCAACGCAGGCTCCACACCCAAAGCGCGTGGCAACCGTTGCGTGCCACCAGCACCAGGAATGAGGCCCAACTTCACCTCTGGCATGCTGATGCTGGTGTCTGGCGCACAAACGCGGTAGTGACAGCCCAAAGCTAACTCAAGCCCGCCCCCCATGACCACCGAATGCATGGCTGCCACCACAGGTTTGTTGCAGTTCTCTACACAAGAAATGACGCTCAGCAAATTGGGTTCCTGGAAAGCTTTGGGCGAGCCAAACTCGCGCACATCAGCCCCACCCGAAAACGCTTTACCGTGTCCTGTGATGACCACAGCTTTCACGGTGTCATCGGCTTGCGCTTGCGCAATGCCTGCAACCAACGCACGGCGTGTTTCAAGACCCATGCCATTGACGGGCGGGTTGTTCAGGGTGATCACGGCCACATCGCCGTGTACTTGGTAGTCTGCACTCATCGGTTGTCCTTCTGTGAAAACGAATTTGAGGTGTTAGGTATTGGGAAGTTTGT
>JACCDR010446561.1_pt1 | contig 48710 bp, 49 predicted proteins | sample 7446431 | NCBI WGS metagenome assembly JACCDR01 (sample SAMN15323443, study PRJNA562643) | freshwater metagenome | isolation source: river surface water | place: USA:Blue River Watershed | collected 2017-08-17 | reverse complement strand
TAAGAGCGGTAGTCCATTTGCTCGCATGTCTCACTTGCCGAATCGCAAGAAAAAAACCTACCTTCCAAATACGAGCGCGCGGAATTTTATTATTCTTGCGTTTTCCCAACATATTATTTTACAGTAAACCGAACCTCATCCCCTGGGATAAGTCCGCTCAAAATTTCAATATTTCCTTGCGTATCAATTCCTCCAGTGCTCACTGCAATATCGGACTCTTTGCCGTTTCTAATCACCTTCACCATTTTGCGCGCACTCTTCAATGTAATTGCTTCTTGCGGAACCACAATCGCGCCCGGCTTTCGCGCAGTCTCAATAACGATGTTTGCGGTCATCCCCGTCTTCACTTCACAACTTTGTAGTTTAAAATTCACAAGTGAAAGTAAGACCTTATATGTATTCACTCCGTCTTTCACTGTCTCGGCAGGATCGATCTGCATCACCATTTCTTGTGCTTTCTCGTCTTTATTACATGCATCAAATGTCATGTACGCTGTTTGACCCTTCTGGACCTTGGAGATATCTATTTCAGAAGCATATGTTTCTACCTCATATGAGTCCTTTGCAATAACATCAATCACGGGTGTATTTGGTGATACGATTTCCCCCTTCTTCACATCAATTCTCGTTACAACACCTTTAAATGGCGCCCGAATGAGTGTCTTACCGTATTCAGCTTGTGCGCTAAGTAGGTCAGCTTGTGCACTTTTGAGTCGGGCTTCTTCAGCCTGAATCTTTTCGGGTGTTGAAATCTTCTTCGTGACAAGTGTATCTTGTGATCTCTTAAGACCGGTCACCGCATTATTGTATGTCTGTTCAGCTGAAGTAAGGGCCGCACTCGCGCCATTAATTGTCGTTCGCGCGGTCGAAATATTTGCTCTATACGTATCAATAGTTGCTTGCGAAAGCGCTATGCTATCTTGCAGAGTCGAAGCTGCAAACGAAAGATCATTTAAAAACTTCTTCATATTTGCAAGATTAGTTCTTGCTTCAGTAATTCTCTCTTGTGTAAATTTATCGCTACTTAAACCGAGTGCGTTCTTTTGCCAAATAGCGAGAGCTTCACCAATCTCAAGTCGTTGCTTATTAATCGAAATTTGAAGATTATAATTATCTGAAACAGCGAATATTTCAGGATTTACTGTTCGTGGATTCTTGAAGAGCGCATCGACTTTTGATCTTACAACGTCATCAGATTTTGTATATGCTTCACCGATTGCTTCAACAAGCGACTGAAGACTCTGTGTCAATGTATTTTCCGCCGTAAGGACATCTGTTTCAGCGATACGGATATCTTCAGCTCGAGAACCTTTTCTCGCCTCATTCAAGGCTGCAAGTTGCACATCGACACTTGCTTGCGCACGAATCAGCGAGGCTTGTTTGTCGGTATTTGCGATATTAGCAATGATTTCATTTGCCTCAACTTCCTGTCCGACAGTTTTCTTAATGTCGGCAACTCTCCCCGAAAGTTCAAAACCCATACTCACATCAGAAACCGCTTTTACCTTACCTGTGAGGGATACCTCTTGGACAAATTCCTTTTGTTCGATCACGAGGCTCTGAATATTTTCTGCACTTCCTCTCGCAGAGATCAAAACAATAATAACAACCACTATGAGTGGTATAAATACCCTTTTCTTTTTTAATAATCTAAAAGAACCATGAAAAAAACTTTTAATACGAGACTTCATACTGTGAAATTATATCACTGAAAATGGCTTAACAACAAGCTTAATTATTTCATATTTTCTTAATGTGATTCATATATACTTAATACAGATTCTTTACGTCATATTTATTTATATAATCACTACATATATGAGAATCTTAATTGTTGAGGACGACAAATCGATAAGCACAAAGCTTAAAAGAACACTCGAAGGCGAGGCATTCGCAGTCGATACGACAAGCGATGGAAAAACCGGCTCATTTATTGCGCGAACAAACACTTACGATCTTGTCGCGCTTGATCTTATGCTTCCACACAAAAACGGCGGAGAAATACTCAAAGATATCCGCACAAAAACTAAAGACACTCCTGTTCTCATCATGTCTCAGAGAAATAATGTCGATGAAAAGGTAACACTACTCAAAGATGCGGATGATTACTTGGTCAAACCATTCGCAGTCTCTGAATTTGTTGCTCGGGTGAAAGCAATCCTCCGTCGTCCCTATCGAGTACAGAGCCACATTGTCACTATCCGCGATATTGTTATTGATACATCTGCACACAAGGTTACCAAAAGCGGAAAAGATGTCTTTCTGACAAGAAAAGAAATCATGCTTCTTGAATGTCTTGCGAGTAACCGCGGAAGAGTTGTATCTCGAGGAGAAATTATGGAAAAAGTGTGGAACCACGACAGCGACCCTTTTTCGAATACAATTGAAGCTCATATTCGAAATATTCGACGAAAAGTTGATTCCGGAAAAACAGATGTTATTCAGACTGTTTCGGGAAGAGGATATAAAATTGAATAGACTTGTCCGGATATTATTCAGATACATCACTGTGTGTACAGCCGTGTATATGCGAATGCCCCCCAACCCCATGAGGATCAACTCTTCCTCGCAACATATATATCGCAATGATTGTTGTTATCGGTACCGCAAGGACAAGCCCAATGCTTCCCACGAGGGTTCGTACTATTTCAGTCATAATATCCTCACGAGTAAGAATCACCGAGATTGGAGAGGAAGATGTGTAAAATAAAAGCAGAAGAGGAAGGGATACTCCAACATAAGCAATAGCAAGCGTATTTACGAGCGCCCCAATATGTTCCCGCCCGACACGCAATGCCCTTTCAAGAATTTTTTTATTCGACATACCTGGCGCAGCGCGCATCAATTCTTCAACCGTAACTGATTGTCCTATCGCGGCATCGTAGAGAACACCCAATAGACCGACAATAATTCCCCCCAATAAAAGACCTTGTACATTTATTCCAAACCCCTGGCTCTCTTTTAAAAACGAAGCAAGATATGTCACTTCTTCAGAATCTACTCCTGTGAGTTTAAATATTCCCAGAGATATAAAAGCAAGAAAACCTGTGACACAAATAGTTACAATCATTCCAACCACGGCTGAAGACGTCGTCCTATTTACCCCATGCGTAATATATGACCCAGCAACAATAATCACCGAAGAAACCAAAATTGACACGAGCAAAGGGTCAAATCCTTTTGCAACAAGTGGGAGAATAACAAAGAGAATTAAAATTACACTCAAAACTAAAGCAAGAACACCTCGAAGTCCCTGCTTCCCGCCGAACCAAAACGTTAGAACAATAAAAACGAGTAATAGTATAAATGCCTGCGGTAAACGATTTGGTTCATACACATATCGAGATACCCCCTCTTCGTTATTTACTGAAGTAAAGTAAAAAGTATCACCAGCTCGAAGTATTATCCGATCATTCTGAATTGTAACCACGCTCCCCTTATCAATGCCCGTAAGCACGCGAGCTTTCAAGACCTGAGTCTGTTCACCGGTCTGGGCTACAACATCCTCACTCAAAATAGCCACCACTTCAGCTTTATCAATCGCATCTGCAGTCTGAGCTTGCACCCCTAGTGGTATTACTGCGAGTAGACCAAACAAAAACAATACTTTCAGACTTTGCATAGTATCTATTATACCCGAGAGCACTTCGTGCAAACACCCTGCAATTCAACAGAATGACTAAGGGTTGTTTTGAAATGTGTTAATTTCTTTGCAACCCCATGGAATACTTTTTCCAAAGCCTCACTTTCTACTTGCTCAGCAAAGCCACATGATACACATACAATGTGATGATGATGGTTGTCTGTATACTCATAACGTGCAACACCGTCTTGTCCGGTGCACGTCTGTATTATTTCTTTATTCAAAAATTCTTTAAGCACTCGATATACCGTCACACGATCTGGTGTATCCTTTTTATAAAAGGCTTTAATCTCTCGGTGAATATCGTCTGCAGACCAAAGCTCACAGTGATGCCTACAACCCTTGTCCTTACACAGTGATTCAGCAGTCAAAATCTCAAGAACAGCTTTGCGTGCCAGCGTCTTCTTTAATCCTGCAGTCTTAAGAATTTGATCCAATTTGTTCATATATAAAGTATACACTCCTTGTAGACTAATGCAACATAGTTGCATTAGTACAATTTATGTGTATTATATCCACGGATCGTTCACGATCTCCTTGCGGAATCAACCACAAGGAACAAAGGAGGTGAAACGCATAATGAAAACCATCGCACTCGGTGCACGCTCGGCTAAGAAGAGGCCGGGGTGCACATGCGGCCGGTTTGGCCACCACTGCACCTGCGGGTAGTCTCGTGACGCCCGCATTAACAACTGGCGCTCTCTCACGAGGGCGCCAGTTTCTTTTCGTATTTATATACCCTTCCTATATTTTCTGTATAATAGAATCCATGATTATTATCATCGCCTGGATTCAGTCCATCGTTGCCACAATAGGAAGTCTTTATTTCAGCGACATTCTTGGATACGCGCCTTGTGTTCTTTGTTGGTATCAGCGAATCTGCATGTACCCCCTTGTTTTTCTACTCGCTATTGGATATATACGAAAAGACACAAAATTGTACACGTACACTCTTCCCCTTGTTCTGCTTGGTTGGATGATCGCCCTTTACCACTGCCTCCTCTATTACAAAATCCTTCCTGCATCGATAGAAACATGCAAATTCGGAATATCTTGTACAACTAAGTACATTGAATATTTTGGCTTTATTACAATCCCTCTCTTGTCATTTACTGCCTTCACCGTCATTGGAGCCTGCCTTTTAATACAGAGGGAAAAAGCAATGTTAGCAACTTCACTCGAGAAGTAGATCGCGGTAAGATACGGGAATGACATCAGAAACAAAAGTAGTATCAGCAATAGTCCTTGTGACTCTTATCATTATCGGGGGTGGCCTTTGGATTGCAAGTAAGCAGGGCGGAAGTTATGCAGAAGATTTATCAGTGAATATCAATTCGGGAACATTGATACGGGATGAAACACCCCGCATCCTGGCGACAACACAATCTTCAAGTACGGTTACTATTGTCGAATTTGCAGATCTTGAATGTCCTGCCTGTGCAATGCTTCACCCAAATCTCAAAGAAGTCCTTGCAAAACATACCGCTGATGTGAACTACTACTATCGAACAGTTCCAATTCATGCTGGGTCACATGAAGTAGCAACATACGCGCTTGCAGCAGGAAAACAAGGTAAGTACTTTGAATTCGCAGACATTGCATTTGGCAAGCAACTGTCTTGGTCAATAATGGTAAATAGAACAAAAGCATTCGAAGAATACGCCGCAATGGCCGGCGCAAATGTTGAGCAACTTAGAAAAGATCTTAATGATGTAACAATTAAAAAAATCCTCGCTGACGATAAAGCAGATGCCATCTCGATGGGAATCAATTCGACTCCAACCCTCATTATCAATAATAGAGTTGTTAAGGGAGTAACAAGTGTTGCAGAATTGGAGAAGATTATTGCTGAAGAAAAAGCAGAACTAATGACCGGTTCTTCTTCAGCATCTACTAAGCGGTAAATCAGTATTATTTATTTTATATATCTTATCTAAACTACACATATGAAAATAATTGAAGAATTCAAGGAATTTGCAGTAAAAGGTAACGCTCTCGATCTTGCTATCGGTGTTGTAATCGGTGCATCATTTAATGAAATTGTGACATCTCTCGTGAAAGACATTATCACACCAATCATCGGACTTATAGGCGGTCAGCCAGACTTTTCAAGTATTGGTTTCTTTAAATCATACGATGCCGCAGGACAAATAACAGGAGGTATTATGATTGGCAACTTCATCAATGTCCTAATGAGCTTCGCAATCGTTGCATTTGCACTGTTCCTCACAGTTAAAGTCATCAACAAGCTCAAGCGTGTGGGAGAAAAGCCAGTACAAAACTAGCGATACTAAGGCGTAGTCAGACTACATATTCAACTTCTCAGGTTCACCAACAATATCTGTTTTCTTTGTTAATTTCTTAGTGATCTTCTGCTTGAGTGCAGACATAATTTCTGAATATTCAGGAACTTTTTGAATTTTGAGAAGTAGTGCAATAACTATAATACCCACAACTCCGGATATAAATCCCTGTGTAAGTACCCCACCAAATGTATCGAGTGATAGATAGTTATCAAGAACGTTTAGACTAATGTACGCAACAAACCCACCGATAATTCCTGATGAAAATGATTTCCAAGTAATTTTTCCGAGCGATCCCATGAATCCTCTAAATTCAGTCTCAAATGTCACCATAAGAAGGATTGTTGCAATAGTAGAACCAACACTAAACCCAAGCGGGAGCATAAGTACTTCTGTGCCAGCAATATCTTTCACACGAAGAAGCGATTCAACGAAATATCTGAACGTCTCATTAGTCTTAAATACCATCAAAAGTACGTACGGAATTCCTATCACAAATACCGCAGAACACACATTGATAAGAAATGGTCGAAGCGTCTTCCCTGCCGCATAGTACGCTCGAGTAAGAAGTAGGTTGATTGACTGTGCAACAATTGATACAGAAAAAAGCGCAAGACATGCGGCAACAAGTCTTGTGTTCTCCCAATTAAATGATCCTGAACCGAGAATTACTCTCACAATCTGTGCGCGGAGAACAATAAACAAAATGGTAATTGGAATCGACCAAAATATAATATGTCTCGCTGCGGTTACGAGATGTGAAAGAAACTCCTCCTTTTTTCCATTTGTATAATATGAAGCAAGAAGTGGAAATGCGGCGACAGCATAGCTCAGCCCAACAATAGTCAAAGGAACAGACTGCAGGTTGTACGCCATTGTAAAAATAGTAATTGAACCAACACCAATGAGTGACGCCATCGCCGTTATTACGACGAGTTCAAGCTGTATCGCAGACAGAGAAAGTGTTCGTGGTATTGAATGGAGTAATATTCTTTTTACCAATGAAATATCAATTCGCTTCGTGAAATGTGGGAGGAGTCCACGACTTTGCACATATGGTATTTGAATTGCCATATGAAGAAGCCCTCCAATAACAACACCGTACACAACTCCCTCTATACCCATATATGGTCGCAAAAATATAATTGCTCCGATGATCGCTACGTTATAAAGGACTGGAGCAATCGTGTATAGAAAGAATCTCTTATGTGACTGTGTAATCACACCAAGGAGGTTTGATAGGCCCAAGAAAATAGGCTGTATCAAAAGTATCTGCGAGAAACGAATGATTTCTGCTCGTACTGCCGGGTCAGTAAAACCTGGAAATAATTTATCAGCAATATGAGGCATCAAGAAAAACAAGACAGCCCCAGAGACAATAGCTGCAAAAGCAAACAGTGTAAGAATTTGATCGAGAAGCCGTTTTGACGCTTCTTTGCCTTTTGTCTCTGACTCAGTGAAGAACGGTATCAACACCGCAACGGACACAAGTGTCCCTATCGATGCATAGAGTATGTCCGGGATTCGAAATGCTCCATAATACATATCAAGATCAATGCTCGCACCGTAGTAATGCGCAAGCATTCTCTCTCTAATTAACCCAAATATTTGTGAGAGAAATGTAAATCCAGCAATAATAATTGCCGCATTGTGTACGCCGGTCACCTCCCTGTGAATAAATGCAGTTATTCTCTTTACCATGACGGAATGTTATTTTTTAGAAGTGGTTGTGCTTTTAGTTGATGTTGCCGACTTTGTTGTAGGAGCTTTCGTCTTAATATATTTTCTCACTTCAGCGAGATCCAGCTTTAGTTCATTCATATCTGGCTTTTTCTGGATCGCATCGAGGAGCTCCGCTTCAGCTGCAGCATATTCTGTTGCTTTGTAATAAATACGAGCAAGATTTCCATTTGGAACTGGATTTTTTGGATTCAATTGTTTTGCTGCAAGATATTGATCACGCGATGCTACCGCATAATCAGCACCAAGCATAGGTGCAATAATTTCATATGTATTTCCAAGAGTGAGATGATTCTGATATGAATATGGATTGAAGAATACCGCCTGTTCACCAAGTGTTATGGCTTGATTCAAATTGATTTTCAGTGGATCAGTAAGATTAGCTTCACTAAGTCCTTTACCGTTCAATGCTGCTGCAACCTCCTCAAGATTGATAGTTGCGAGTGCTCGCAAATACACATCTGCCGGATAGCGCGTAATTGCTTTTACAAGAAATTGTTTTGCCTCAAGTACTCTTGTTTTGTTTCCGTACATGACGACTCCTTTCGTTGCATCTATCGATGCAAATAATCTCTGCGACCACCCATATAGTGAAGCGATAACTAGGATAATAAGTACCATTGATGTTGCTGCAATTGCCATACCTTTCCCTCCCATAGTCGGCAATGTCCTTGATACAGAACCAATAACTCCTTCACGAATTGCTCCGGCATAGAATAGACCGAGCATAAAACACCCGAGAATGATAATTGTCACACTTGGTACGTAGAAGAATGCACTGATCCAGATAAGTGATGCTACGCCGAATGAAGTGAGTCCAAAATAATAATCGTAATCATCCTTAGTCTTAATCTTAAAATACCGATATGCAATTATCGCTGTGTATATAAATACATAAAGAATAGCAATGACCCCAAGCAAACCAGCTGTAATAAAGAATGTCGGAAGATACCCAGATGCATATGTCGCCTCGACATCCCAAAAAGCAGTATTGTTTACTTCAAGTGGTTTGTACATCGTCCACGCGGTCTCGAGTCGAGCAGGACCACTTCCAAATATTGTTTGCAAAAAGCCAGCTTTGTATGTCTCTGCAAGAAGTCCAAAAGTTGTTGCTTGTGTCATTCGAACGTCGAATACTTCTTGTTGCGTTATTTTTGCCTGATTATGCATGAACTGCGTAATATCTGTTGCCCCCATAGTAAGAATCGCCGCCACAATAACGACAACAGAAGATGCTACGGGAAATACTCTCTTTGATGCCCCAGCAGACTGTCTTCCGCGCGCAAAAACATGTGCACATATTGCAAGTGCACAAAGTCCAACAAACACAGAAAGATACAAACCTGAATTACTTGAAAATAGGATTACGTAAAAGTTAGTGCCCGCAAGAAGTACGAGACCAATAACAAGTATTGCCCAAAGAATAGCCTTCCACACTCTCCCTAGAGGCAAATACTCGAGCGTTGCACAAGCAAGAAGTACAATACTTGCAACAAAGATTCCCATATCGTTCCATGTCCCAATTGTATTTGCAGATCCCGCTCCAAATATACCGAAAGAGAGTGTTTCAAAACCAGCAAAAATACGGATACCGTGGAACAAACATAGAATCGCTGCCGCTGCGAGTAACGCAACGTAAGCAAAAAACATTCTATTTTTCGATGTGAATGTCGTTGCAACCACATACACCAAAAGCGCTCCAAGAATTATAAAATAAAATGTAAGCATTGAAGATCCAAGTCCAAAGAATCCATTTGATGTATCTAGTCCAAAAAATGTTGAGAGTAATACCGCAAGAGGGATCGAACCAAGCGCCAAAATAAACCATCGAGAGTGCCCCTCTATTGCACCACTCTTAAGCACCTTAAAAAACCAAAGAGTTACTGCGATTGTAACTGCGAGCGCCAAAAAACCTATCTTTACGAAGTTGGCAGATGTATATGGATATGGAATGACTAAAAGTGGAATTATAAATAAAAAAACCAGTAAGACCCCGTATACAATTTGATCGTTTAGAAATGAAAGTAGTGTTTTGATTCGTGACATGTGACAATTATAGTCGAAATATGCTATATTTGCATCGCCTGGAACGGATAGTTGCTGTAGATAACTACAGAGGAAAGTCCGAACACTTCCGCACTCTCGTTTTGAGGTTGTGGAGCAAGGTAGTGGGTAACCCCCATCGTATGCAAGTATAGAGGTGCGAGCAGAGACGCCATGTTGGGAAACTAACTGGCATCCTGTCCCCGACGCAAGTTGGATCAGGATGAGTTCTGGCGAAATCCAGAAGTGAAACGGCAAAATCCTTACCCGAGTGCAAGGTCGTGCTCATGAGGTCCACCCTCATGTAGAGAACCGCTTGAGGTGATGAGTAATCATCATCCTAGATAAATAACTATCTCCTGCGCGCAAGCACAGCAGACAAAATTCGGCTTACAGTTCCAGACAATCAAATATGAAAAGACCTGCCGTGAGGCAGGTCTTTTCTTTTATTCTGAATTTAATATTTGACCAATATGTTATTTCAATACACCTTCGCGGGGTTTATTTGTATCGAACTATTCTTCGTCCTTCTTCGATGACTTTGCTGACTTTTTCTGACTATCGAGCGCAACAGCTGCAAGATCTTCAATTTCACACTGACCACCTGCGCAAGCAAGCTCCTTCTTCGCATCAAGAGCTGAGTCATCAACCTCATAAAGTACTACTTTTGAGTAATCAAGTCCTTCATATTTCTTAAGAAGCTCTTCATATACTTCTTTTGAACACTCTTCATACGGAGCAAGTTGATACACGTGTTCTGTTCGTGGAAGGAATGAAAGACCACCAATCATGTCCCAGTGCTTATAGAGCCAGTGTGCAACTTCAATCCATTCATTTGGACCAATTGAGATCGTCGTTGATGGATTATGTTCTGTGAAGTTGTTCTTCACCATTAGCCAGAATTCAAGCTGGTCAATCGCTGAGAGATCGTCTTTGAAGACTGATCCATTTGGCGCCTTAACTGGGAAATCGACTACGAACGTATGGGCATTCTCAGGATTTTGTCCCACCTCTGGATGACATGGAACTCCTTGAGCTTTCATCATCTGGAAAAGTGCGTCATTCGCAGAAATTCGCACTCGTCGGATGTAATACTGAGAATGTCGTGGGTGCATACCAGACGAACAATCTACAGTCTGTGAGAGATTGCCGGATGGCTTCACACATGTAATAGCCGTTGATGGTGAAATACCGAATCTTTTTGCATATTGTTTATTCACCTTAATCGCTTCGTCTCTGAGCTCTCTCAATACTTTTGGATTTCGTACTACAGGACAATCCCACATACCTGTGATTGATACACCGAGGAGTCGCTCTGCCTCGCAATTTTTCTTCCAATCTTCAGAAAGGAAGATAAAATCTGTAAATGATGACTGATATGTACCAAGAATTGTTGCGACTCGAATCTTTCTCTTAAGATCCGCCACTTTATCTGTACTTCGTGCAACTACCTCTGAAAGGTTGCAGAACTGCTTTGATCGCAAGATGATTTCTCCACAAGGATTTGTCCCGAACTTATCCCACCAATCAGCAGAAATTTTTGCTCGTCTCTCTGGGAATTGAGATTTGAGACCTCCTCGGTTGAAAATACCTCGTTCGCCTGAACCTGACTGCATGAGTGCAATCCATTCTTCGAGGAATTGTTCTGGCGATGGCTTACGTGTATACACCGCAGAGTTGTTTGAAAGAGATCGCTGTGGTTCCATGAGCCAGAATTGGCCCTTCTTTGCATCTCGAATCTGAGAATCATTGAGATCAGAAAGAGAGATGAGTGCTGTTCGTCGAACTCCTCCAGTCACTACCCCCATACCAATCTGACAAATAATATCGTGGACATCGAGGTTTGAAAGATGCTGACCTTGTCGCGACATAATTTTTCGTCGAATAAAATCATGGATTTCAACGAGTGGTGCCGGACCAGAACTTCGTCCTCCTGTTGTCTTTAGTCGAGCTCCTGCTGGTCGAAGTTTTGTATAGTCAAATTTCACATCATGCCCATTGAACCAGTGTTCCATCGCAACCGAGAGAGAATTTGACCAACCCTCTCGCGTATCTTCAACAACGTGATTATGTACTTTACCTGTCTGATATTTAATTTGTGGAAGTGACTGAGCGCTATAGCTTTCAGCAGAAAATCCAACACCGCATCCAGACATAGAAAGAAACATTACCTCAGCGAAATCCTGGAATGTTGTCGGGGCAATAAATGAACAGTTATACGCGCATGCATGATTTCTTCGAAGTGCTGGACCAGAGAACTGAAGGGCACGCATTGATGGCATCGCTTCGTGCATCAATATAGATGTTCGAACTTCTGCGTACTCTTTGTCGGTAAGTTTGTTCCCGAGAGTTTCTTTCATAAAATCGATATATCGATCAACTGTTTCTACCCAAGTCTCTCGTCTTCCCTTCTCCTCAATCCATCGTGAATATGTTCGATAGTAAATAAATTCTCCGAGAGGATTTCGGAAACTTTTTTTACTTTCAGCAGCAAGCGCCTTCACCTCTTCAGGAACAACTCGTCCTTCGTGATGTCGCATTCGAGCTCGTTCGGCTCGATAAAGAATGAAGGACTTTGCGGTCTTGGCATAATCAAGTTCGATAAGCGCATTCTCAACCATATCCTGAATACCTTCAACGGCAGGAACAAAGTTTTTGAATTTTCGAGTGATCTTGATGAGCTCTCCAAGTACTTTTTGGGCAACAATCTGTGCTTCATCCGCAGATCCCTCTCCGGACGCATTCATGGCCTTAGTTACCACTGTTACAATTCGTTCAAAATCGAACGCAACAATTTCTCCGCTTCTTTTCTGCACCCATTTTGGTGTGAGAGAAGATGATTGTCCGTCATTTTTCTTCGCTGCAATCATTTTTTTGTGCTATTTATTATTAATTTTTGTACATATGTGCTCCCCTGACCTTTCTTCAACTTTTACTTACATATTCACGATATTTGGATATGTTAAGTGGACTACATTCTACTCGTATAAAGTGTGAACAGCATGTGGATAACGTCTAAAAACTCAAGGAAGAAACAGATTTTTTTGATTGTATATACTTATCCCCAAAATGCGTTTCTGTTGAGGCATTTCACAAGATGTTATTCAAGGATTTTTATAGTGTCTCCAATTTTTATATTCACTTTTCTCAAAGTTTCAGCAGGAAATTCGATTACGTAAAGTGCCTTCGTGCTTGGATAGAAAACTTTTGGATAACTTTCAGGTAAAACCCTCTCTTGTTTTGAAATTATGGTCATTTTTTCGTCTACCCAAATCATATCGAGTGCCAAAAAAGTATCTTTCATCCAAAATCCATGTCGATCAGGCTTATCAAATACAAATATCATGCCATCATAGGAGCCTATATCCTTCCGACCTGCTAAACCTTTTGCTCTTGAGTCATTGTTGTCTGCAATTTCGAGTTCATATGTATGATTCGCAATTTTGACTTGTATTGTTCTTATTTTTGGAAGCATCCGCTCTGTTGGAGTTGCTGTCACCGCTAGTGTTGTGACACTTTCTGCCCTTTTGTTTGAAGTTACTTGAAGATGCTGGAGCGCACCTGCACCAACCACTACTACTAATCCTCCTAAAATTAGGAGGCCAAACATAATGAGCAGGGAAAATTTTGTTTTTTTACTTGTGGTGAGTGATTTATTCGAATTTTCTTTATTCAAGACAGGATTCATGTGCGATAATTATATATGAAGACAAAAAGAAAACGAGCCCCTTTCGGTGCTCGTTTTCTTTTAGAGTATTAGTCTTAAGAATTACTCAAGCTAATGAACTTCTGGTTACTTACCTTTCGGTGAATTACCACTGGTCGTTACCTCCTCGTGAGAAACCTCCTCGGTCCTGCTTGAAACCTCCTTGTCGTCGGTCACCAGCTGGTTTTTCCTGAGCTTCTGATACGTTGATAGGTCGTCCATCAAGTTCTGACTTATCAAGTTTTGAGATAGCTGCCTGTGCTTCTTCTGGAGATGACATAGTTACGAATCCGAATCCTCGTGATCGTCCTGTATCCTTATCCATAATAACTCGAGCTTCAGTAACTGTTCCCACTTGTGAGAAATGCTGCTGAAGACCCTGATCGTTAGTCGCCCAAGCGAGACTACCTACAAACAATTTTGTTGACATGAAATATTTTCCTATTAGCTATGTGTAATGCGTAAGAGCCTAAGGAGTAATTGGTCTGAATTGAGCCAAACACAGTTAGATTCACTTACCCAACTACTGTACCACCTATTCACTGCTTAGGCAAACATATACTGTAATCTACTTCGAATTTACTTCTCAAAAAGAATATTATCATTCGCTCCAGGGCCAACACCTACAACAACTGGACCTTTATAGTCAATCTTTTGTCGGATCACCGAAAGCCAAACAGGGAGATCTTTTTCTATATCTTTCACTGCCGGAAGTGTTTCAAACATTATTTCCTTCACTTCATCTTCTTGTAACGGAATTGAATCGGTAAGAACAACTGAAGTTCGCTTTCCTTGCCCTGCCGAATATCGATCAACCTTATACCCAACAACTATTTTATTATCGACGCCCTTATCAGCAAAAAATTTCAAGAGGTCACCCATATTGATCCACAATACATCAGGTTGATTTCCCGTCTTGAATGAGTGCTTCATCTGTACAGCATCGAAAAACCCCACCTGTCGTGGTCGCCCCGTTGTCGCACCAAACTCACCTGCGATCTGACGATACTCTTCCACAAGATCAGCTGGGACTCCATTATCATCAAGTCGATTTGCAAAACGCCCACCTCCCACTTTAGAAACAATCGCTTTTGCCACCCCACATACAAGATCTGCTCGTGGGAGTAAACACGCAGAAAGCAAACCATGAAGTGAGCAATCCGAACTTGTATTATTGGGATACGCACCGCCAAACTTACCAAGCCCCACCGACTGTGACCCTTCGACAAGGACATGTTTGTCTTTCACTACGTCTGTTGTGAGAAAATCATCGGACACGATTTCAATTTTTCCAGCCTTTATCATGTCCTCAACAGTCTTTTTTGTTTGAAACATTGTGGCAAGAATTTCCGCTTTATTCAGATATGGAAATGTTGAGCATTGTTCCTGTATTTTTGACTCAAGCACAGTGTCTGAAAGTGTAAACATCTGACCCGCAGTGATAGCCGTTCGCAATGCCTCTCCTGCATACGCTGGACCAATTCCCTGTTTTGTTGATCCGACCTTCTGCGCTCCTTTAGCTTCTTCTGTAACCGTCTCTATTCTATTGTACACACCATCAATATTTACAATTGCTCGAGATGCAATATATATTTTCCTTCTCTCGCTTGGCTGATGAAGCTCAATTTGCTGTACTTCTTTAATTAGATTCAAAAAATTAATAATTCTCGCTTGCGACAAGAAAATATGTTCTGCCCCCACAGCACCTCCGGGGAGTTCATGAAATGCGAGTTTGATTTTACCACCCGTTGACGCACTTTTTTCAATAACAACATTGTGCCCAGCATTTCCCCCACCATTTGGACCCACCACTATATACTCGTCTTTATTGAAATATTGTGTGATAGAATCACTCACTTTTCCTTTTCCTTCATCACCCCATTGAAGTCCAAGGAGCGTAATAACCATGCGACCTCTCCTCTCTTTCTGAAGGGTTTGGATCATGGAATTTAACATGCAAATAGTATACGCCCGAGATTTTCTAGAGTAAAATAAAAACCACATGAAAACACAAACTTTCTATTTTGTAAGACATGGAGAAAGTATTCTCAATGCCAAAGGGATAAGACAAGGTCCTGAGGGGTCACTCAGTGAAAAAGGGGTATCCCAGGCTGAATGGGCTGGTGAAATGCTCAAAGATGAAAAAATTTCTATCATCCTCGCAAGCCCCTACCAAAGAACAAAGGAAACTGCCGATGGGGTAAATAAAAGTCTTAAGGTTCCTATTGAGTATTCCGATACACTCGTCGAAAGAAGAAACCCAAGCGAAATTGTTGGCAAAAACAAGAACGACCCCGAGGTGCTCAAAATTGTGAACTTTATCGACAATAGCTACCACGATGATAACTATCGATATAGCGACGAGGAGAACTTTGCCGATATGAAAGCAAGGGCAAAGAAATGTCTTGCATACCTCGAATCTCGCAAAGAAAAAAATATCTGCGTCGTCACGCACAGTATTTACCTCAAACTCTTTATTGGGTACATGCTCAAAGGAGAATCTCTCACAGCACAGGACTACGCAAAGCTTTCTTTTTTCAATAGTTCAAACAATGCTGGGATAACAGTTGCTAGGCGATACTCCGGCTGGTTTGCGCCAGAAAAGGACAAGCAATGGCAACTCGTTGCTTGGGATATCCATGTTGATCCTGAAAAGAAGCAAGCAACAGGAGATATCATAAAAGAACATCGGATTATTGAGTAAACAAAAAGAAAATCGCCCATCTAGTAGTGGGCGATTTTCTTTTATCGATGTTTATTCGATTATGAGAGATGCTTTGATACGAGCTTAGCCATTTCGAACATAGAAACTTGTGACTTTCCTCCGAATACCTTTTTGAGATTTTCATCAGCATTAATGTTTCGCTTGTTCTTTGTGTCCTGGAGACCATTCTTCTTAATATATACCCACATAGCCTTTACCACTTCTGATCGTGGCATAGGACCCTTTCCTACTACAGCCGCCAAATCAGCGCTGATTGTCATAGGCTTCATAAATGCAGAATTTGCTTTTGCTGGCATGTTTTTATTTTAACTATTGTTATATCGATTAAAAATCGTGCTCTTATTGTATCAGACTATAGGGAAATGCCTACCTAGCCCCAAAGAGGGGTGTGGAAGCTTACAATCCTACGTAATTGACTCTCGAATCTGTCTTGCAAGGCCCGCTATCGACTCAGCGACTGAGTCTACGTTGTTTTTCTGTGAAAAATCAGACTCAGTTGTTGAACGAAGCATGCCATTAACGGTATCTTCGAGTTGTGCGTATACATCGTCAGATATTTTATGACCATCGTGAAAGAAATGTAGCATCATCTGAAGCACGGTAAGCATCTCTCGAGTACCCGCGACCCAATCATTATGTTCAATATCTTCTCCAGATGCTTCGTTAATTGCTCCTAAAACATTCTCTTTTTCACTATAAAAGTCCACTTGGCCTTTATAGGGTTCAAACATGTCGGGCTCAAACATCCCCTCTTGCCTTTCGCCTCCACCTTCTGGATGTGGTTTACCAACATAAAAATCCTCTTCAGGCTCAATAGATCCTCCTTCGCCTAGTACAGGTGACATATTATATATTCTACCCCTTCGCCTCCATTCCGAGTAGTGCAGTTATCCTCTCCTCAACTGGAGGGTGTGTCATGAAGAGCTTATGGAGGCCTGATGTTTTTTTTGCACCGAACGGATTTGAAATAAATAAGTGTGCCGTTGCATCAGACGCCTTTTGCATTGGCGCGCCATAACTAGAGATTTTACGGAGTGCATTTGCAAGACCTTCAGGATATCTCGTAAGAAGTGCGCCCGATGCATCTGCGAGAAACTCTCGTCGTCGTGAGATTGCAAGTTGGATGATAGTTGAAACAATTGGAGAAAGAATAATAAAAATAATTCCGATAATCAAAAGAGGATTACCTTTGTTGTCATTATCTCTTCCTCCACCAAACATGGCAGAACGAAGGAACATATCAGCAATAATTGAAATGAAGCCCACAAGCACAGCGACAACTGACATAAGAAGAATATCTTTGTTTTGAATATGCCCGAGCTCATGTGCAACTACACCTTCAAGTTCTGTCCTGTCGAGAATACTAAGGAGCCCTGTCGTCACCGCAACCGTTGCATGATCTTTATTTCTTCCAGTTGCAAATGCATTGGGAGCATTGTCTGGAATGATATACACTTTCGGCTTCGGAAGTCCGGCTGTAATAGCTAGATTTTCAACTATTCGATGAAGTTCGGCATACTCTTCTTTCGATGCAACTTTTGCCCCTGAAACTGCGAGAGCAATTTTGTCAGAAAACCAATAACTCCCAATATTCATAATGACACTAAAAAACACTGCGAAATAGAGGATGTTTGGATTTCCGTAATAGCCAGATAGTGAGTATCCAATTCCGACAATGACCGCCAGGAACAACCCCATGAGAAGCCATGTTTTGGTGATATTACTTGATCGTTGTGTATAGAGAGTAGCCATAATATATAGTCAATTGATTATATAATCCCGCGCAAAACTAGATCTGGATAGGCAAACTAGAATTTAACTTCAACATTGTTCTGGGCCACATCATTGTCTGGGAGATCAAAGAAGTTCATCTGTACAAACTTAAAGATACCCGCGACAATACTTGATGGGAATGACTGAATCTTAATATTCAATTCTCGTACATTGCCGTTATAGAATCGTCGAGCGGCCTGAATCTTATTCTCTGTATCTGAAAGCTCTCGCTGAAGTTCGAGGAAATTTGTATTTGCCTTAAGGTCTGGGTACGCCTCTGCTACTGCAAAAAGAGATTTGAGGGCACCAGAAAGCATATTTTCTGCTTGACCTTTTTGCTCAATATTTCCAGCCTGCATTGCCTGAGATCGCGCCTGCGTTACTTTTTCAAATGCCTGACTCTCATGTGTTGCATATCCCTTTACTGAATTTACAAGATTGGGGATGAGGTCATATCGTCTCTTGAGCTGAACTTCAATATCTGCCCATGCCTCCTTTGCTTGATGAATCAATCGAACAAATCCGTTATACGAAACAATAAACCACAAAATGATTACTGCGACTACTGCTATGATGATAATTACCGGGAGACTCATATATACTATTTATATTAATGATAAACTGTGGCTATGATTATACCATCTGATAAAGATAACACTACTTCAAAACGAGTCTTTTTCATTGTCGTACTTTGTGTTGTTACAGCGATTGCCACATTCGTCCTTCTATATGTTTTTAAACATGAAAAAACGACTGTTTTGACTGATAAAGGGACCGAGACAGCCTTGTCAGAAAATGTGTTTCAAGCACCTGAAGAAATACAAGATACCACCCTCTCAATTGCCATCGTAGGCGACATGATGTTTGACCGCGCAGTGCGAAGAAAGATAAATAATCAGGGGTTCGATTCAGTATGGGGTGATACCAAAGGAATCCTCGCACCCTACGATATAAAGATTGGTAATCTTGAGGGGCCAATCACTTCATATCCTTCACGAACTCTTCTTCCTTCAGGCAAAACAGCAAAAATTCTCTCTTTCACCTTCCCCACATCTACTGCATCAGAACTCAAAAAAGTGGGTTTTGATGCGGTAAGTCTTGCAAATAATCATACTGATAACTTTGGAACCAAAGGGTTGAAAGAAACGCGAGATGCTCTAGTATCTGCCGACATATATCATTTTGGCGACCCAGCAAACGAGCAACTTCTCTCGACAGTACTTTGTGACAAGAAAAGTTTTGAACAATGTGTCGCCATTGTCGGCTTCCATGAATTTGCGTATATCAAGGCAAATGAGCAGAAAGTCATCGAAGAAATTCAAATGAGGAAAACACAAGGATATTACACAATCGTATATCCACATTGGGGAGCTGAATACAAACAGACTCATACCCAATACCAACAGAATCTCGCCCGATCGTGGATTGATGCGGGAGCCGATCTTGTCGTAGGAGCACATCCACATGTCGTTGCACATGCAGAGGAATATAAAGGAAAAATGATTTTCTACTCATTAGGGAACTTCATTTTTGATCAGTATTTCTCATTTAATACGACTCATGGCCTTGTCCTTGGCATTCATATCCCCTTCGACAATAATCCAACAACAAATAAACTAATAATTGGAGAGCCAACCTTCGATCTTATTCCGATTACAAATGAAGGAATAGTCGTAAAGAAACTTACCACAGAAACATATGATCGATATGAGCGGGTGCTATCAGTATTCGCCTCATCTTCTCCTGTTTGGAAAAAACTCAACAATAAGTAAATTTTTTGACATAAAAGCCCCTTTTGTTATACTCGCTCCATGACAACTATTCTTCCATATATACAGATTGTAATCGCCGTATTGCTTGTAGTGTGCATTCTCCTGCAACAAACAGAGGCCTCAGCTGGGGCTGTTTTTGGTGGTGGTGATAGCGCTTCAAACTGGCGAACTCGACGAGGTTTTGAGAAGTTTCTCTTCTTCTTTACTATCGCTCTTGGCGTACTCTTTGCTGTAACAGGCGTACTTGCTCTCTAATTTTGGTTGGTTGCCATTCCGGGTCATTTCTGATAAACTGTTATACGTACTTTATCTCTCTATTTGAGAACCGGATCTAGATCCGCTTTACTAGTTTCTACTCTACTTTCGTGAACGATTACGAAAATTCACAACAACATAAGTCTTTTTCTGACAGATACACTCGAACATCTGCCTCATATATTGATCCATCTGATTATCCAACAGAACCAGTTGCGCCCCTTCGTTTTATCGCTAAATTAAAACGGATTTTTATATCTTTTGGAATTACAGCAAAAATTGTGTTCGCGCTTTTTGCAATTCTTGCAATATGGAGCGGTATCACACTTATGCAAGCGGTGTACGAACAATTTACATACGAAGTTCCTGGATATGGTGGCTCTATACACGAGGGTATTATTGGATACGCAAGCTTTATCAATCCCGTACTCGAATACACCGATGCAGACAAGGATATGACATCTTTGATCTATTCCGGACTTCTCCGATATTCGCCTTCAGAGAAAAAGTATATCGGAGATCTTGCCGAGAGTTATGAAATTTCTCCTGATGCGCTCACCTATACTTTTGTTATCAGACCAGAAGCAACCTTTCATGATGACGTGCCTGTAACTGCAGATGATGTCATATTTACAATTGAAAAAATAAAGGACCCAACAGTTCAGAGCCCTCTTGCATCAAACTGGATAGGTGTTTCAGTTGAAAAAATCAACGAAAGAACTATTACGTTCACACTCTCAAAGGCATACACACCTTTTATTGAGAACTTTACCGTAGGTATACTTCCACAGCATCGATGGGGTAACATTGATCCATCTATCTTCTCACGAAGCACCCTTAATCAAGAACCTGTTGGATCTGGTCCATACAGATTAGAAGATTATAAAAAAGACGAGTCAGGAATTTATACTGAGTACACTCTTCAAGCTTTCAAAAACTATACGCTGGGGCGACCATTCGTAAAAACACTTCGTATCACACTATATCCAGCAGAATCACAGGCCGTAAACGCACTCCAGAATAGAGAAATTGAATCACTTGGTGGCCTCGGGGCAATGTCACTCAAAAAACTAAAAAACGAATCGGATCTTGGTAATAAAGAAATAAAAACTCAAGAACTCCCCTACACATACATGATTTCATTTAATCAAAATTCATCGAGAGTACTCTTGCATAAAGAAGTACGAAAAGCACTTGCCCAAGCAATTGACCGAAAGACAATTGCAGGTGATGTTCTGTTTGATCTTGGAAGCCCTGTGACTTCCCCTTTTATCCACAATACCACAACACCTACCTCAACATCCGCATCAACAACGGTTGAAGTGGCCACTTTCACACTTGAGCGTGCAGGTTGGAAGAAAAATACCAACGGTATCTTTGAGAAAAAAACCACAGATGCAAAAACAAAAAAGACAGCGACAGAGACACTTAAATTTAGTATAAGTACGTCAAACCTGGGAGACCTCAAACCAATTGCAGAACATGTAGTTGCATCATGGAAAGCTCTCGGCGCTGATGTATCAATTCAAGTATTCGATGACGGAGATTTTGTAAAACAAATACTTAGACCTCGAAAATTTGAATCGATACTGTACGGATATGCAGTCAATCGAATACCTGATTTCTATCCATTCTGGCATTCGTCGCAACGAAATGATCCAGGTCTCAATACCGCGATGTACACAAACACCAAGGTAGACAAATATCTGGAAACGCTTCGGGAAGCAACATCGACAGAGACTCAATCAAAGATACTTGCCCAACTCGATACAGAATTCCATAACGATATACCAGCCATTGCACTCATCTCTCCAGAATATCCATATATCCTCCCGAAAGATTTGAAAGGATTCGATGCAACGATGGTACTGCCCCGAGATAGATTTGCAGACATATATAAATGGTATCGATCAACAGATAGAGCATTAAAAATCAGTCAATAAAAAGAAATTGAAAAAAAATTAACACAACAGTAACAAATATATTATGAACAGAAATACAAATTACGGACCACATCGAAATACAAACAGACCGGCTCGACCAAATACGGCGATCCATCAGGTGAATGCAACAACCTCTCCTGGTGTCTCTCCTGCATACAAGACTGACACACGACCCGCGAGATTCAACCGACAAGGAGGATCTACAGGCCCTATGGCCCCAAAAGAAGGTCAGTCAGGCAACCGACCACGTGGAGGGAGAATGTCACGCCCTATGCGACGCCCTAATCTCAAAGGAAACGAATCTCCATACAGACACTCAATGAGTCAGCAATCTCAACGAGAATCTGCCGAGACAAGTATTCCGCCTGTTGCTCCTGGCAATATTCGAATTATCCCTCTTGGAGGTGTGGAAGAAATCGGTATGAACATGACCGCAATTGAAATTGGAAACGATATTCTTGTGATTGATGCAGGGTTCGCATTTACCGACGAAGATACACCTGGTGTTGATTACACACTTCCAAACACAAAATACCTCGAAGATCGAAAAGATCGAATCCGAGGAATGATCATTACTCACGGACACTTGGATCACATCGGTGGTCTACCTTTCGTGATTGAAAAAATCGGCTCACCTGCAATCTATACACGAAATCTCACGGCTCTCATGGTTAAAAAACGAATGTCTGAATTCCCTCATATTCCAGAATGTGATTATAAAATTCTTGAACAGAATTCATCTATAAAAATTGGTGATATGTCGATCAAATTCTTCGGCGTGACACACAGTATTCCAGATTCAATGGGTATCGCTGTTCAAACACCATACGGGTATATTGTATCTCCCGGAGACTTCAAGCTCGACCACAATGATGGAGTACCAACAAAAGAAGAAGACGCTCAATATGCAATGTTTGATGGGAAAAATGCTCTTCTCCTTATGGCTGACTCTACAAACGTAGAAAACCCGGGATTCTCAGTACCAGAACGCCTTGTACATGATGGTCTTGAAGACATCATCAAATCAACTAATGGCCGACTTATTATCGCCGCATTCGCTTCTCACGTACTTCGACTTACACATATCATCAAGACATGTGAGAAATTCGGGAAGAAAGTTGTTGTTGAAGGACGAAGTATCAAAAATAACGTTGAAATCTTGATGCAGGCAAACCTTCTTACGGTGGGAAAAGGAACAGTCATTCTTCCTCAAGATATTGAAAATTATCCGCCTGACAAAGTGGTTGTTCTTGCAACGGGAGCGCAAGGAGAAGAATTTTCACTCCTCGATCGACTCGCAAATGGAACATACAAGCATTTCAAACTCAACGACCGAGATACGATCCTCCTTTCAGCCTCAATTGTTCCAGGAAATGAAAAATCAGTAGCAAAACTCAAGGACAATCTTGCGCGAGCAGGTGCTCGAATCATCCACTACAGAACTTCTGAAGTGTATGTACACTCAACAGGTCACGGTAACCGAGGCGAGCTCGAATGGCTCCAGCGACGAGTTGGCGCGAAGTTCTTCATGCCAATCCACGGAAGTCATTATCACTTGAAAGTACACGCAGAACTTGCTGCAAATCTTGGAACGCCAAAACAGAATATTATCGTTCCAGACAATGGGTCAATTGTTGAAATCCAAGAGAGCGGTACAAAGATTGTAAAACTCCCTGTAAAGGCGCCAAGTGCCACAATTATGGTGGACGGATTTACCATTGGAGATGTTCAGGATGTTGTAATCCGAGATCGACAGATTCTTTCTCAAGACGGTATCTTTGTTGTTATTGGTCTCGTGAATGCTGCTACAGGAAAACTTAAAAAATCTCCTGATATTATTTCTCGAGGATCTGTTTATCTCCGAGAATCACAAGACCTCCTCAGAGACACACGAAATTTGATCAAAAATACAGTTGAACAAATAACAGCAGGCATGCACCCAATCAATGTTGATTACGTCAAAGAAGCTGTTTCAGACACTCTTTCTCGATATATCTTCCAGAAGACCGCAAAACGACCGATCGTTATTCCAGTTATCATCTGCATCTAATTTGTATATAATTGATGCGTAATGGACGCTGAAAAAAAATCTGTACAAAATGTAAAGAATGTATTCTTTGTGCTTATTGCTGTTCTTATTTTGTCATTCCACTATTTCCTTGTATATTTTACGAACTCGACAGTCCTTAAAACTTTTGTGAATGAAAAATATGTCGGCTTCTTCTACACAATAGGAGCAATCTTAAATATTATTCTTTTCCTAAAAGCCCCGGCCATTCTTAATAAGATTGGGAATTTCAAATTTACACTTATTGTTGCAATAGTAGAGTTTATCGCAATTGCGGGCATCGGATTTTCTGATTCAAAATTTTTAATTATTGCCCTATTTATCGCTCATCAAGCAGTTGCGGTTCTCCTCTTCTATTTTCTTGATATTTTTATCGAGAGATATTCAGATGAGAAGAATATAGGAAATATTCGCGGTCTCTACCTTACCATGTCGAACCTCCCTCTCATTGTGACTCCATTTGTCGTAGGCTTTGTCACAAATGAGGCAAAACCGGGCATACTCGCATATTCCAATATCTATCTTCTTGCCTCTGCTTTCATCATTCCTTTTCTCTACATAATCATCACAAATTTTAGAAAATTTCCCGATCCAGTCTATCCGCACCCCACTGTCAAGGATTCTGCCCTCACATTCTATAACAATCGCAACCTGCGAGAGATTTTTGCCGATCACATCCTTCTTCACACATTCTATGGTATTTGGGCAATATACATGCCAATTTATCTGAAAACTCACATAGGATTTAGCTGGACTGAGATAGGAATCATATTTAGCATCATGCTCCTTCCATTTATCCTCTTCCAAATTCCTCTCGGTAAAGTGGAAGATAAATACCATAACGAGAAAGATATTCTCATGTCAGGCTTCATGATTCTCGGCGTAGCCACAATACTCATAGCTTTTCTTCAAGAGAAAAACATCGTCATTTGGGCGGCACTACTATTCACGACACGTATTGGTGCATGCTTAATTGAGATTTCAAGTGAATCTTATTTCTTCAAACATATAAAAGCTGAAGACGCTTCATTTATGAGTTTCCTTCGACTGGCGCGATCTATTCCCTACCTTTATAGTCCTTTTATTGCGGCAATACTTCTTAGTTTCCTCAGTTTCAAGAGTTTATTTATTTTCCTTGGACTCTTTATGCTCCTTGGACTTCGTTACTCTTTCTATCTCACAGATGACCGCACAAAATCACGAGAAGTTCACTAGAGCCCTACGCACGTATTAAATCCTTTTACAGCAATATTGTACGCTTCAACTCTAATCTTGAGACTCGTTACTTTTGTATTATAGACCGCAACACGAGCGTTATAATCATTTACTTTCTCTGGAGTATTGTTTTGTGGGAACCTCTCAATATCCTGTCCCATAACGGTAATTGCCTCTTGCTCGGCCTGAAGCTCTGTTCTTAATTGTTCAATAGCCTGCTTTTCGTTTAAGTTCGGGTACGCACAAGCGGACAAAGGTTTACCAAAATGTTGCACAGCAATCCACTGTCGCTTCCCTTTGTATGAACCCAAAACTACCGCGACACCAATTTCAGTAAATCGACTATCGAGCATATTTGCACGATGCCCCGGACTTTCCATCCACGCAGATACAACACCTGAGTCACCGCCAAAAAACCCGAGTGCGAGGTTCTCACCTACAACAATATATTTGTACCCGGCTTCAGTGACAACATCATCAACACCCTCTCCGTTTGGCGAAATATGTTCAAAATACTGTCGTTCAAACATATCCTGAACCTTCGCTCCAGCAGATTTTGCAAGGAAACCGTTCTCAGTAAGTGGTTTTTTTCCATTTCTCACTCGCTCTCTGTTTGTAAATTCAATAATACCTTGCGATGTAAGGTCTGTTTTTATATTTGTTTCTGAAGGCGAATTTATCTTCGATTGCACCGGGGCAAGCTGTCTTGGTTTTGCGACCGGAGTTGACGATGCTTTGGTGGCTGTCGATGTCCCTGTATGTGGATACACATCAACTGGATTATACGTAGGGAGTGGATTGTAATCACTCAATGTCGAAGTAGCCCCCTTTAGGTTATTAAGGAAGCTTTTTGTTGGCTGTACAACGATTTTATCCAAGTTTGGACCAACATTTGAAATGGGGTCTCGAAGTAGATAGAGCCCTACAAAGAATAGTGCCAGGAGAAATAGTGCTCTGAATAATGACATAAATGAATTTTAAGCTAAAAAGGATCAAAACTCAAACGACTAGATTTTCTTGAACTCAATACACATAAAAAGCGGAATTTCCTTTCTCATTGCCTCTGATAAATCAAAATGGGGGCCTTTCTGAGCCTGTTTGTGCGAAATCCACTCCTCAAGCCTTGAAAGGTACAGGCCGTGCTTAGTCATCACTTTTACATAATTCTGAAGTGGCCTATGGAATGAGAGCGTATGCTTCTTCGTTACTTTTCCGGGTGTCATATCAATAGGGATCTTATGTTCCGTCATATACGAATTCACACTTCTCCACCAAGTAAGTGCTTTGTAATCAATATCCCATTTTGTAGCCTTTGGAATCCGGAACATCGGATGATTGAGTACAATAATAAATATTCCTCCTTTCTTAAGCACACGCCCCACCTCCTTTGTTGTTGCATTCATGTCAGAAATATTTTGCATTGCGAGAATGCACACCACAATATCCATACTTTGACCCCTAATGTTCCCAAGTGAGTCAGACGGGCTAACAATGTAGTGAATATTAGATGCTTTATTATTCTTACTCGCAATATCAATAAGTTCTGAAGAAATATCCACTCCAACCACATTAGAAACTGACGAAGAAATTTCTTTTGAGAACTCTCCTTGGCCACATGCGAGATCAAGAAGATGTGCTTTGGGCTGTTCGCCAATTATCCTTTTCAATCCAGGAAAAATCACTTGCCTATGAAAAGAGTTTTCATCATTGAAATAACCATCGTACCATTCAGATACCGCACCCCAAGATGTTGTTCTAGGTGTTTCGCTACCCGATCTAGGCTTTCTTGCTCGCTCGTTTCTTTGTGGTCGGCCGCTTTGTGGGTTTTGCTTTCCTTTGTTTCTGTTGTTTTGATACATGTTCTTTTATAGTGCTCCAATATTTCTTTAAATCACGAATTGCTGACTTTATCTCTGGCATTTCGACCCCCTTTACCTGACTATATTTAGCAACAATTTGATCAACTGCATCATAATATACTTGTCGATCAAGCTTTTTGAACGTTTTTACCTTCTTCATCAAATCATTCTTTGCACTCCACATCCACTTTTTTACCTGATTATATTTCTTTTCTGTTCCTTTCTTGTCGTATGCAAGATATGCTGCGAGGACTGTTGCGGCTGTGATCCCCACAATACCCGCGATCTTTTTACCTGTATTTGTTTTTTTCATATCTAAAATAATTTACTCATAAAATAAAGACTACTCTTGGGCATCCTCCACCCGAATCTTGCGAGTTGGTTTTTTCTTCTCGGCTTTTGTCTTTACACCAAAAAATCTTCTTAGTGCATCGAGCATAGAAACAAATTTCAACCCCCGGTCAACAAGTCCCTCACGGAATGTCTTAATATCGGCGAGCATTTCATTGCTTTCTTTCTTTAAGTTATCACTTATTTCTGCGACATTCCGCGCAATTCTTGCGCTATAGAAAAGAATAACGATGACAATAAGTGTCACAATGATCACTGCAATAGTCGTGATAAAGAAGAAAATATCAGCGTGAATAAGTGATGAATCTGTTTGCATATTATTATTATACTACTTACTTATGAAATATTCTCTTTAAAAATCCACCTTGATATGGATAATGCTCTCCGTATTGATTTGCCCCTTGAGTTCCCCTCTTCAAAAGTATAAAAAAGAGAAACAATACAACAACTCCTGTAATGGCACTGAACAATACGTCGGGTATATTGAACAAAAGTGCCACAGGAAGCAATAGTATGAATGATGGCCAACCAGCAACCGCGAAGTCATGGAGACGTCTAATGGCGAGATCAAACATTTTTATAATAAATGGAAGCAAGAGAACGATAAGTAGTAGAACATCCTTATATGAAGAATCTGAAAACAGGTGCAAAGCTCTTTCATATCCTTCTGGCGAAACAATCTGAAGAAATGAGAGGATTATTGCGATAAATGTGATTGCGAAACCCGGAACAAGTATGAGTCCGAGTGTGAAATCTCGGCGTCTAAGCCTTCCAGCAAAGAATCCTTCTTCTATATCGACATCGTCTGATTCTGTTTCCCTTATATCAAATCCTGTTATTTTCTTATTAAGTGGAGGAAGAAAATTGTGCGAAGCGGCAATATCCTGATGAATATCTGGATACTTTTGTCTCACAAATGCAAATCCGTCTGAAATAGACTGATTATCAATTCCTGCCGTAAGAAGTGCAGCTCGAATACTTTCTTCAGTATTGCCAGCCATAATTTTCATGTGAATAAATTCAATGAGTCCACGATCCATGAGCCTATTCTACATTTTACAAAAGAATAATGCACCTCTTGCGAGGTGCATTATTCTTACATTCAGAAAATGTATTTTGCGTGAATATGATAAAACTACATCATCGGAGCTGATGTCGCTCCTTCGTTCTTTGTCTTAAGTCCTGCTCCAAGAAGCACAACTCCAAGAACAACATGTAGCCAATCATCAGAGCTGTTCATCATGATACCAAGAACATCTCCATCAACTAGAAATCCGAGCACCGCAACCAAAAGGTATACAACTCCAAATACTACAAGTGCGCCAGACGCTTTTGCTGGTGACTTAGTAGCAATCCAAAGAAGGATAACGCCAATGATAAGGTGAACGAGATCGTGCGGAAGATTTGTCATGAAGTAACCAGTTTCTCCTACGATTCCAAGACCTCCCGGAACAAGCCCAAGAAGACCTACGATCACGAAGATAATACCGAATACTTTTGCTAGTTTTGTTGCCATATTTTTTAAAAATTAAATCATTACGACCTTTAGTAAATTATATCAACTGTGCAATCTATCAATAAACACATATCCACAAGTGCGAATATTCCTCTTGACAAGAAGACTACATTGACGGTGTTGTCGGAGCATCAGCCTTGCATGTTTTGCACCATCGGCAATTAAGACCACATGTTCCCGCTCCTGCAATAGCTACAGACAAGAGAGCACCCAGTGTAAGAATTGGAAGTTCAGCCTGTTTGTATGTCTGCCCCCAAACAATGAAATGATGATAAAGCGCTCCCAACATCACGATAGATAGACCGATTGCAGCCCATTTTGCTGTACATCGTACAAGCAATCCAATAGCACCAAGAGTCTCAACTACTGCAGTAAATTGCATGAGTCCAGACAATTCTCCCCAACCCAAGAACTTAGTATATGCGTGGTACGCAAAAACCACTGCCAATACAACTCTTAGGACAAAGCTTGCAATATCAGCATTTGAATAATCTTTCATATTAATTATAGACAAGTTAATTATAAATAAATCCCTTTATGGCAACGGCCTATAAAGATACATACATTATAAAACAAAAAAGGGGCACGAGCCTGGATGTATTCACAGGCAAAGAAAAAGCCTTGGGGTGCTCATTTATTTCATCTTCCTAATAACCGCTTTCACCACTCCTCCAATTCGGAGATCATATTCTGGGTATATAGGTTTGAAACTCTTGTTTGCAGGCATGAGGAATGGCTTAGCATTTTTATACTTCAGATATTTCATAGTCCAGCCTCCATCCACCTCGGCGATGACGATATCATTCTCCTTTGCCTGCTCTGTGCGCTGAACAAGCACCATATCACCCTCCTGTATGAGAGCCTCAATCATAGACTCCCCCTTCACCTCAAGCATAAACATCTCACCCTTGCCTCCCAAAAGAAAATCATCAAGTGATGTTGTGTCGAGAGAAACCTCATCTGCAACTGTGGGTATTCCAGCCTCAACAACCCCCAGTATAGAAAGACTGCCAAATAGGTTTCGAGCCGAGAGTTTACCTCGCGAATCCTTCTCGAATACACCCTCCTCTACAAGTTTGTTGATAAGCTTGAATACTGCGTTTTTTGATTTAAATCCAAGCATCGACATGATCTCGGCATAACCAGGAACACGTTTGTTCTCCTTTATAAATTGGACTATTGTTTTTTTGTATTCGGGGTATGACATATCTGTTAACTATCCCATCTTAGCAAAATCTCTTCGAAATTGTTGCAGACTTGCATTATTCTTCAAAAGAAAAGACATGAGCTCGTCAGTTTTTACGAATACAGGAAACCAGTCCTTATTATTTTCGTGTGCTGTGGGAATTCCGCCATTTCCATCATATGCAACATTTCCCTTTCTTTTTGTCTTAAAAGAAAGATTGCTATACTGACGCGAATTTGCGTTTGAAAAAAACATTTCGTGACTTAATGCTTCAGGATGAACGAATGATTCTAATAACATGACTTTAAGATTATTTATTTATGCAAAAATCGAGAGGATTTTAAAAGATCTTGAGAATGCAGCATCCTTCTCTATCTGTCGAATTTGAGATCGAAGGACTCGATGTTGTCTTGCCTCTCGGCTATATGATTCCCCTTTAAGAATCTTATAATCAATCCTTCTATTGAGGCGAGCGATTTCTCTGTTAATTGCGTACATGTGTGTGAATTTTGTCATAGTGGTTTTGACTTAATTACTAACTTATTTGTATGTAGTTATTATAGGTGAACTATAGTTCACCTGTCAATTTACACTATGTATATTCTTGTGGATAACTATTCAGACTAAAAACTACTGAGCTATCTCAACATTAACCCCTGCAGTGAGATCTGGAGTTGCTGTGCTAACAGACTTGATCTCCTGCGGAGACGAAGTACCTGTGGTCGATGACGAAATGTCTACAGTGTTTTTCCCTTTTATCTCTGTATTGGATGATGGTCCATGCGTTGCAATCACCCCAAGCGCAATATTTGTTTGCTTATTTGCCTCAACAATCATAGCCGTTGTATGTTGATACGAAACTCCAACAAAAAATGCGACGATAAGCGAAACCGCCACTATCACTACAATGTAAAATATTTCTGTTCTCAATCCCCCCACTCTTTGACCATCTGTTGTTGACATACTTATATATTAAATTATTTGCTTGAAATTTCTGCGTAATTAAAAAGTTCTTTTTTGCTTACTGACCAGACGGCTATATATCTATACTGTTTGATATTAACACCTGGTGGAACTCCATAAAACTCCATTCCACTTGTTTTAGACACTGCACCTAAATCAACCGCGTTTGGGGTGTTGATCGTCATACTATTTGTAAGATACACATGTAGATCAGGACCAGTATCAAATGAAAAATCCGAATACCGAATACCATGTTGATTGCCAACACTAAATACTTCAACATTTCCCTTGGCTTTATGCGAGTTTGCTCCGACAAGCTGGCCCTTGGCCACCAATGTCACTGTTGGTTGATCTTTGTTTTCAATATCAGGATCAGCATTCCCAATATTTATTTTTGGTGGGACGTCCTCCCTATTACCCAAAATCCTTTGCTTTTCTTTAACTACTCTTGCATAAGGATCGTTTGTTTTGGCTGATGTATCTATTCCAACAAGTGGAAGTACCCAAATATATATTGCACCAAGCACTAAAACTGCCACAATTAAAACAATAAGTTTTTTCATTGCATATATTTTACAGACAGATCACTCAAATACAAAGTATGTAATTCACTGCTGTGTAGTGTCTAGAATCCTTTCTTTGCTCGATCTCGGTCAGTTTGTGTGAGGAATTTCTTTCGAAGTCTTACACTTTGTGGAGTGATTTCAAGATATTCGTCTTCGAGCATGATCTCAAGACCTCGTTCAATAGTGATTTCAAATGGAGGAACGAGGTCGATTGCCTCATCAGAACCAGAAGCTCGCATGTTTGTAAGCTGCTTACCCTTTGTCGGATTTACCCACATTTCCTCACCTTTTGATGTATTTCCAATAACCATACCTTCGTACACCTCAGTTCCTGGAGTAATATAGACAACACCTCGATCCTGAAGATTCCAAAGCGCAAACCCAAGAGCCTTTCCTGGCATCATAGATACCATTGAACCTACAAGTCGCTTTCGAATTTCACCTACATACGGCTTAAATCCAATCACTCGCGCAGAAAGAATTCCTTCTCCCTTTGTATCAATAACGAACTGCCCTCGGTAACCAAGGAGGCCTCGTGTTGGACCCTCGAATGTGAGTCGGACCATATTGTCATGTTGCTTCATGTCTGAAAGCTGGAATGCTCGCATACCAAGTCTCTCCATAATTGGACCTTGGTATTCCATCGGCGTATCGATAATCACTTCTTCGAATGGTTCTGTCTTCACACCATTCACTTCGTGCATGATTACTTGTGGCTGTGACACCTGAAGTTCATACCCCGCTCGTCGCATATTTTCCAAAAGAATTGCAATATGAAGTTCTCCTCGTCCTGACACTTTGTAGTTGTCAGCATTACCAAAATCAACTCGAAGACCTACGTTTACTTCAAGTTCTTTTTCAAGATAGTCACGAATTTGTCGTGATGTTACGTATTTACCTTCTCGCCCTGCAAATGGAGAATTGTTCACCAAGAAATCAAGAGTAATTGTTGGTTCATCTACCGCAATAGCTGGAAGTGGCTCACCTGATGGATCCATCATGATTGTTTCTCCGATATCAATATCTGGTAGACCTGCAATCATCACAATATCTCCCGCATATGCTTCTTTTGCTTCTACTTTCTTGAGTCCTTCAAATGTATAGAGCTTTGTGAGTCGTCCTGTTCGAGCAGTTCCGTCCGGTTTCTTCACAGTCACAGTTGCTCCATCTTTAATAATTCCTTCGTATACTCGTGCAACACACATTCGTCCGAGGAAATTGTCGTACGCGAGGTTGAACGGCTGAAGTCGGCAAGGCTTCGCTGATTTTTCTTCCCCCGATGCAACTGGTACATATTCGAGAACGACATCAAGAAGTGGTTCAAGATTTGTAGATTCGTCAGTAAGCTTTCGTTTTGCAATTCCTTGTCGCCCGATTGCATATACAACTGGGAAATTTGACTGATCATCGTTTGCTCCAAGTTCAAGGAAGAGTTCGAGGACTTGTTCTTCTGCGCGTGCAGGGTCAGCTGCCGGCTTATCAATTTTATTCAAAATAACGATTGGCTTGAGACCGAGTTCGAGTGACTTCTTGAGTACGAATCGAGTCTGTGGCATAGGACCTTCCTGAGCATCAACCACAAGAAGTACAGAATCAATAGATCGGAGCACTCGCTCTACTTCTGAACCGAAATCCGCGTGACCAGGAGTGTCCACGATGTTGATCTTTGTTCCTTTGTACTGAACAGATGTATTTTTTGCATAAATAGTAATACCTCGTTCCTGCTCGAGTTTGTTTGAGTCCATTGTTGTTCCTTCTTCGCTCGCACCAGTTTGCTTCATGATCGCATCGGTAAGCGTAGTCTTGCCGTGGTCCACGTGAGCAATGATCGCAATGTTTCGGATTTCTTGTTTATTTTTGTCCATATTGTTGTTTGATTTCGTTTGAAAATTGAGCGTTGAAATTATGCTCTGCCTGAGCCGTTTTTAGGCTTTTTTAAAGACAAATAAAAAAGGCCTTTTAGGCTTATTTATAGCCATAAATATAGAATATATTTGCTTGTGAGTCAACTCTATACTTGACCAATACATCATCCTCTATATAGTTATGGTCTCAATCCCGAAGATCACTCAATGAGAGGGCTTCCGGGTGGAAGTTCTTTATATTTGATTGGTTGAAGGGTACTTCAAAATACATGACATCTACAACACCGGGGCAAAAGCCCCCTGCCACTCCAACAGAAATCGGAGCATCAGTCGTCGAAGCAATTCGATCGACAATCGAGGAAGAAGCCAAAAAGAACGACGTACGCGCCGTCCATATTGTCATCCGTAACACGTCCTTGCCACATGACTGCGGAGGAATGTACAACGGATGTGTGTATCGCAGCCACAATGCGCAAGAATCAGATACGGAGCGCGTCAGAGCGTTTGCAAATGGAAAGGCTCACCTGTGCAATCGTGTTAACCGCGACTCAAAGGATGCGTGGACATTCAACCATCTCCTGCGGGCCGGTGACTGTTACTACGGTGGCGGTATCTGGCGTGACCATATCACGGTCTCTGTGAGCGGATTCAGCGAAGTTCTGGATCATGGATTTGCAGAAGAAATCGCGAAGGAGGTGATGCGGCATTACGACAGACTCTTTGAATGGCACAAAGAGCATGGAGATGCTCCGGGATTCATGGGAAATTACGTGCCCGTCCCTGCTGCTCCCTTCGAGGGATAAGCAACCAATCAACGCGCCCGTGCCACAGCTTTCGAGCTTGTGGCCGGGCGTTTTGATTTTGGGAATTTTATATTTTAATACATGATCAAAACTAAATCACCGCCTCACTACAGAAATAGATTTCGAACCCATAACTTCGCGTGTAATCATATGCCGAGAACTTATCATTATCTGTCTCGCCTCCTGTTACATTGGCATCGTCTCGAAGATAGAGATAACTAAACGGCTTGATAACATTCGATGACTTCGTATCACCGTTCTTTGCTCCTCCACCCGTTGAATACGAACTTGACCATAGTTGCTCTGCAGTTGTGCCTGTTGGACTTGCCTCTTGGTGAAATTCTGTATCTCGAACCGCATAAAGCCTGTCTTCATACCAGCCAGAACCAAAAAATGGATCTGTATATCGTCTATATATTTTTTGACGGATAACACAGCCCGCGTCTTCTTTACATGATGCTGGTACAGTCACAATGTCCCATCTATTCTCGTTTGCTGTTGCGCCAAAAACCGAACCAAGTGATGAAGCGCCAAAATATCCACTTTCACCAAATTCTGGCATGTTGAAATATGTATCATCAGGGCCCCCATTCATTGATGAATAATCAGGGTTTTGAGAGCATGTTATACCGTCATCAGTATCATTGAGCATATTGACAACATCCACTGCTTCAAAACAATCTCCACCTGTCTCATTACAGTATTTTTTTGCACCAACACCTCCATCGACGAGCAAATTAATATCCGGATCAGTTGGAGCTACTGATGTTCCGACCGAGAGAATGTCTTGGATAAAACCGCTGCCAAAAACACCAAGCAAATCCATTGAAATTTTTCCTTGAACTACCTGAACTGTTGTCGAAGAAACTCCCACCGTCACAGGAGCAACAATACTTCCCCCTGGCGGATCTTGTGTTGGATCTGACCAAGTCGTCACTGCGCCAAGTCGCTCTGCTCCAACAAGAACAAGTATGAGCGCAACAAGGAAAAGAAACTGTTTTGTCATCACGCTATTCATCGTATTAGCAATCTTTTTGTTTTTCATGTGCAAATATAATAGAAGCAGTTTGTATGCTTCTATTATATTACGGCAAGCTATGCCATATCAAGAGAGTTCTCAATATCTATGTGGAACTAATTTTCTCTAGGAAATAAGATTATTGTGTCACGATATGATTCTTCACATTCACGAGCATATCCTTTGGCATAGTTGGTGCTACCGTAATTGGCTCAAAGTTCTTTCGCCCAAGATAGTTGATTGTAAGTCTGTATCCATTCTGAGCATCCATATAAGGAAGCATTCGATTTAGTGGTGATGTTGGGTTTGGAGAAGCAACAACATTTATTACTGATAGTCGATCTCCTACGAGGACAGATGATGTGTATCGCACATTTTTACCTTCGAGATGGAAAAGTGCAATATAATTTAATACTGATTCTTTTTCTACATCTGTAAGCGTCATACTTACAAATACGTCATGTCCATTTGTTGTAGGAACTTTTGCATAAATAGGTCCAACCTGGATTTTGCCCCGTGTTGCTCCTTCTGTATATGTGGCTGATCCATCAACAAGCTTCACATCAACTCCCGCAGTTGGAACTCGAACATATGATGATCGAATAGCAGAGTTTATTTCAGCATCCGTAAGTGCTGAAGCTGGAGCCTTTGGTGTTTGTGTATTTTTTGAAGAATACTTTGTGCTCGACACCGGCTCAGACATGTCTGTACTTGTTGCTGTTGATGTTGCAACAGTCATGGGTGTTATTGCTTTTGATTCATCGCCACTTGAAACAGCTTTGATGATAATAATTATTACAATTAGGACAACAATTCCGATTACTGTATAGAGACTCTTTTTATTATTCTGCATAATGATTATTTGTTTATTGATTGATTCTATTACTTATTTATGGCTCAATCAGGCCATTTATTCTCTTATTTCCAAGAATATAGGATAAATATACGCCTCAAGGCGGTTTTTGCAATAGAAAAGAAACAAAATCGCCGTCAGGGTCGAACCCGACGGCGATTGTTTTTTTGAACGAGTTTCAGTACGTATTTATAAGCCTCATCGCAAGCGGTAGCTATGACCTCCCCTCCTTCGCGACTATGCATGTCGCGCTCATTCTCAAACTTAGGGAAGTATGCAAGCACCCGCGCAATATTTGTGGCTGTCTCCCACACCCTAGACGTTCTCGTCTCAGGAAATGAGGTTTCAGCCTCAATGTAGACACTTCCAGGAAATACATCCTCGAAGTTTCCAAACGGCGGGAACAACAGTGGAGACGCACTGTAAATTCCTGCCGGGAAAGGGTCAACACGGGCGCCGTCAGGGAGTACAAGCCAGGAGTGATTTATGCGCGGGTGAATTACTGAATACGTCTCTTCACCACCCAACGTAAACACCTCCCACAACTGTCGCCCCATTAGATGACCGTCTACTATGGTGACCTCGTCACCAAAATGTATCCTTAGAGCACGACAAGCCGAGTGACAATTTGGCCAAATTATACTATTTGCCGGAGCTCCAAGGCGATCGATGATCTTTTTCAAAAACATCATAGCCCAGCAGATACGCAAATAGATCTTATTGTCCGTACGCGAAACTCGTCCAATGGATTCTTTTGTTGCAAACATGGAATTCAATTGGTTGACTAGGAACCGCCTAGTACGGGTTCGGGATTCGACATGACAATACAATACTTACTCCTTCCCGTAAAGTGCAATCGCTATAGTCGCTACCATGATCCCAAAATCCCTTGCGCCTGTCGCACTCCACCCAACACTAAAAACTATTCCTGCCATATGAAGTGCAAGAAGAGTTGCAGAAAGACGAATATATATCCCAAACAAAAGACAAAGGCCGAATACAACCTCGAATGATCCGTTTATGGCAACAAGAGTTGTTGCACTCATACCAAACCATGCCGATGCAAGTGCTTGTACAGAATCCGGAACATAACCAACCCATAAATCTTGAGATAAGATCTGATTTACCCCAAACCATAGAAAAACAAGTGCTATGCCAATTCTTAAAACCTTTGGTGCAAATGCTTTCATATATTTATTTCTTAAGTACACCTATTTGAAATGACGCGAGAGTATTTTCCTGACTTAGTGACCCACCATGTTGTGATGTAAATGCTTTTGTCCCGTCCTTTCCACACACTCGAAGTATCTCTTTGCCTCCTGGGTGTTTCCCCACAAACGAAGTAAGGTCATACACATTTCCTCGAATTGCAGTCCAACAATTTGTAGCTGAAGCATGCATAGAAATTTCTGCCATTGTATATTCATTCGGAAGGTCGGCCTTCTCATTCTCACTTTCAAAACCAGGTTCATCTACCCCATCACCATCAAAATCACTTCCGCGATCAATTGTTGAAGTTGCGACAATATCTTTAGCCGGAATCATATTCATCGCAGGATCGAGTGAGTCTGTATTGCGCGAAATGGCAACAAAAGAAATTCCTCCAATGACAACACCAGCACCAATAATGAACAAAAAAGCTTTCACTGTACTCGACATATATTATTTAAATTATTACTTGAATAAATTATATACTACTTTCCCCTTTTACTTCTTCGCCTCACCTAGATCAAGAGAAAAATATGTGATCCATGCCACAATTGTATTGAGTACGAATGCTGAAAGCGCCATCATTGGTATAGTGATATACCCCAATCGAAGAACAAATTTTTCTGCACAAGAAACTGAATATCCGCTTGTTGTACAAGGTGCCGGAAAAAGACCAAGTTGGAGCAGATAGTGATAGAGAGCAAACCCCGCTCCCACAATAGATAGACAAAGCACATACATAAGGACTCGTTTGTCTTTGATTACAAGTGCCACAAAAGAGATGAGTACAACTGGGTACATTGTGATTCTCTGATACCAGCACATAAGACACGGCGTGTACCCTAAGATATCTGAATATGAGAGACTTCCCACCATTGCGATGAAAGAGACAACAAATACTATATGGAGTGCGTACTTTTTAACCAAGCCGACAATTTTCACGCATTTAACTTTTAGACATCCCGTAGTGACGACATCTTTCTTTGGACTAAAAATAACGGCTAATATAACGATAATTGAAATAACCTGCGCCAATACAGTAAGCCACGTGAGTGTCGTATTTAAAAATAATGCGAAATTCATATATCGATTATGCTCCCGTAAGTGTCCTGTGTAAAGAAGACTCTTTCAATACAAAAAGCGGGGTTAACCCCGCTTTTTGCCATCTAGATTTAAAATCTAATTACACGAATGTGAGTGCAATTCCCTTCTTGTCACCTCGCCCTGTTCGTCCAATTCGGTGAACATAGTCGTCGTGCGTCTGAGGAATATCGTAGTTGATCACGTGCGTGATATCTCGGATATCGAGACCTCGTGCCGCAACATCTGTTGCAACAAGGATCTGAATCTTGTGAGCCTTAAACATGTCGAGTGTTCGCTGTCGTGCTCCCTGCGTCTTGTTTCCATGAATTGAATCTGCCTTGAAACCTTTCGCCTCAAGATTCTTCGCAAGCTTTTCTACTCCGTGTTTTGTCTCACCGAATACAATAACTTTTGAGAATTCTGGGGTTGAAAGAAGTTCACAAAGTTTCTCAAACTTCATTTCCTTTGGAACTCGAACGACATCTTGCTCAATATTTTTTGAAGTCTCTCGTGTCTTCACTGAGATGTTTACAGGATCTTTCAAAAAGTCCTTGATGAGTTTCTCAATTTCTTTCGAAAGTGTCGCCGAGAAGAAGAGTCCTTGTCGTTCAACAGGCATCTGGTCCACAATAAATTTCATATCGTGTACAAATCCCATATCCAACATTCGATCAGCTTCGTCGAGCACGATTGTCTTGAAGAGTTCGATTGGAATAAGCTTTCGTTTAATTAAGTCTTTGAGTCGTCCTGGTGTACCGATAACGAAATGCTGTCGTCGCTTCAATTGCTTGATCTGCGCGCCGATACTCGCACCTCCCACACATACAGTTGAAAAGATTGGTTTTTCTGACTTAAGGTCTTTTACAAACATTCGAAGCTCATCGTGAATCTGTGTTGCAAGTTCTCGTGTTGGAGCAATGATGATGATGTATTCTCGATCGTTATGAATCACCTTGTTAATAAGTGGGATGAGGAACGCGGCTGTTTTACCAGTACCCGTATTCGCCATACCTACCACGTCTCGCCCCTGGAGAATGTATGGAATAATTTTGTCCTGAATCGGAGTTGGAAGATCAAACCCTCGAGCAAGTACTGCTTCTTTGAGATTTTTGTCTACCTTAAAATCCGTAAACTTATGTTCAGGGATAAATACTTCTGACTTTTCAGTAACTGTCGTTTTGTTGATAAATTTTGATACATCGATGTGCTTTCGGAATTTGCCGGCTTTTGAGCCACCAAATCCTCCACGAGAAAAACCTCCTCGGCCTCCGCCAAAGCCCCCTCTCGAGAATCCGCCACCTCGTGAACCACCGAATCCTCCACGACTTGCGCCGTAGCCACTGCGTGAGCCACTTGAATAACTTCGATCACTTGTTGGTGACGAAGATGAATAAGAAGAAGTAGATCGCGGTGCGAATTTACTTCGTGATGATGAGCCTGATGAGTATGACGATCGATCACTCGATGCGCCATCTTTTGAAAATCGAGATGGTTTTGGACCAAATGATTTTGCTCCTGGTTTACCAAACGGCTTACCAAAAGACTTCCCAAATTTCTTTGGAGCGCCAGATGAAAATCCGGCTGATTTTTTAAACATAAATTGAGTTCTAATCTTTAGAAAATAAAACGTAAGGCGATTAGGATCTCCTTAGTTTTTTCAAAGATGTTTCCCGCATATAGTGCTGTGCACCGGAGAAAATTCAGTTGCTCTACTGAGCGAAAACCAATGAGAATTTCTTACATACACACAATAGCACATGTATTAATTATAGTCAAACTTTGAGAGCAAACTGTCACTCTAACCGTTGCTAAATTATTAACATGCGATAATATTATTGCTTATTATTTTTAAATTAAAATATGGCAAACCAAGTTGAGATTGAAGATCACTATGACACGATAGGTACTCTACATGCACTCAGACTGAAAAGTGAACATGATGGATATCCCGACTATACATGTGCATTTTTTGATGGAGATTATTCAAAATCACTTAAACAAGCACAGGAAGATAAGCACGCTTGGATATTTGAAGGTCTTGGCCTCGGACAAGACCTTACAGGTAAGAGAATTCTCGATATTGGTTGTGGCTGGGGTCCAATATTGAATGCCGTGAGAAAAAGAGGTGGAACTGCTGTAGGGCTAACTCTTTCTTCTGGACAAGTTAAATACAACGAAGCGCACGGACTTGACTGCCGACTTCTTGATTATAAGAAAATCAACATTGAAGAACTTGGAAAATTTGATGCGGTCATTTCAATTGGCGCATTTGAACACTTTTGCTCGGTAGATGAATGTAAAAACGGATTACGAGAGAATATTTATCGAGATTTCTTTAAGATCTGTTCTGATCTACTTGTTCCAAATGGAAAACTGTTCCTCCAAACAATGACATGGGGGAAAAAAGACATTAATATCGATACGATCAACCATCGCGCAGAGAAAGATTCGGATGACGCAGTTATCTCTCGATTAATGAAGTTCTACCCAGGCTCATGGCTCCCTGCCGGACTGGAGCAAATAAAACAGTGTGCAAGTCCATACTTTAATTTTATAAAAACAAATAACGGACGACTGGACTACATTGAAACGCTTAAACGATGGCATCATTCATCAAAAAATCTCCTCAAGCCATCACTTATCTGGAATACAGTAAAAGCATCTGTCCCAGTACTTCTTAGATCGCTCTACGACAGTGGCACACGAACACTTCTCTACGCGCTTTATCGTGGAGACCAAACATCTGCATTCAAGAGAGAAATCATGAGCCATGAGAGAATGTTTTACTCAAAAAAGTAATTCGTTGCACTTCAAGAGCGAGATAATATTACTACTTCAACACCTTGCCGTTTGAGAGGACGGTTGTGTTTGTGCACCCCAGAATATAGTCCGCTGTGCTTCTTGTAGATTGATACCAAATACCCGTTGGCTCATCGAGATCCCATGGGTCGAGGATTCTATCTGAATATTTTCTTTGGAATCTCTTTACCGCCCTCTCCAAGACAGAGTCAAACACTAACGAATTCATCGAGAGATTTTCATTTTGAGTGTTGTTTAAAAACTTCTTTATCTTCAAAACTTCAGGAGAAACATCACCCTTCTTCGCGTACATCACGAAGTAAGGACAAACAAGCTCTTTTGTTGATTCACAATATGTCTTATTAATATATTTATGTCCTGCGCGAGAATCGATAGGCTCGCTTGGAGAGAGGAGTGCGCCTTTTCTTATTTCACTAGCATGATCTTTCACGAGTTTGTCATACTCGGCTTTATCTACTGACTTATATTCTCCATCAACAGCAAGTTGTGCATCGTGATATGTATTTAGATATGTCTGCAACTTTTTTACCAGATCTCTATCGCCTGCAATTCCAATTGCAAATTGAGCGTTTACATCAATATATGCTGGGCAAACTTCGGGAATATATTCAGGATTCCTATCAACAACACTCTCAGGATGTTTTGTGTTTTGTACAAACACATCTTGTTCTCGCACATATTTCACTTGATCTTTAGGTGATACCTCTTCTACCTGTTTTGAATTCGGTGTGGGGACTAAAGAGTTTTGTCCTTGTGATGAGTCACTCACTGATGCACCAGTTGAACCACCAGCAGTCGGAGCAGAAGGGCTTTGAGACTGTGATTGTTGCTGTTGCGGTGGTTCAAGTGTAAGTGGACTGGTTGTTGCCACACTTGATGTTCCGGCACTGTTTATTGCATAAATACTAAATGTATATGGAGTGCCTGTTGTGAGGTTACTAAAGAGTATGCTTAACGTAGTTGTAGATGTTGTTGCGATATTGTCCCCCGGAGATGTAGTGATGTAATAGTACAAAATTGGTAGCCCTCCATCTGAGCCGGGTGCATTCCATGTCACGGTAGCTCCAGTAACGCCACTACTTTGCGCGCTTGGACTTGAAACAGACGCTGGAACTGAGTTTGAAATTGAATATGTCATTGCTTGCACCGCAGTAAGTGTATTTGCGCCTGATTGCACGGCGGTGATGTACATTGTTCCAGAAGTAGCAGTTGTAGGAATACCCGTAATTTGACCTGTTGATGAATTGATACTCAATCCCTCCGGAATGGCATCCACACTCCACGTTGTCGGAGTATTTAGACGCAATACATTTAAATTAACATTGTCAGAATCTGCGCCCCGTGTTCGAGGATCAAAACTCACATTTCCTCCAACTGTACCTGCGAGTTCATACTGTGTTGGATTATTGTTACGAATTGTAGAATTTCCCGCCATAGAAATAACTCCCCCAGTTTTCCTAAAACTTGAGTTGGAATAATTAACAAGTTCACCATTATTAATATTGATATTTCCAGCACTCAAAATAAGTGGTCCGGTATCGACACTTAACTCTGCGCCACCGGATAAATTTAGTCCGCCTGCACCGCTAATTGTAATTGAACTACTGCTAAATACTGCTCGACCGTAATTCATACCCAAAACCCCTTGATTCTGTATACTTCCATTTGTTACAAAACTATCTCCGGTAATATCAAACTGCGCTTCCGACTGTATCGTCACATTGCCCCCATTTACATTACAATCAGAACACCAAACTGAAGCATTTGGAGCAATACTGAGATTGTAATTTATTATTGCTCCATTTGTGGAAACTGTCTGCATTGCAAACACAGATTCACCAGCTCCCGGGAGTACCCCACCAATAGGGCTTGTACACTCAGGATCCGAATACCAATCTGCAGGCACATCAAGCGCGCCAGAACAGATATACCAAGACGAAGCGATGATCATGTGCGGGACAATGATCGCGAGCATAATGAAAAAGACTAGTACATAAAACTTCTTCATAATACTTTTATTTTATCACACGAGTACAATTTTGGAGAAAATTTTACACCGTTTGATCTGATGGCTTCTTCCCTTCCAACTCCCCCAATAGATCATTGAGCTCTTTATATCGCACGTTAACTTCTTGATTATTGATCACCCAAAACGCACCCGTCATGTTGCCGTGTTCATCGCCAAGAAACTCTTGGATAAATTCATAGTCGTGAGAGACGAGAAGTATTGTGCTTTTTGCAGACCTGCAAGCAAACAGAAGAATTTCCCACGTTGTTTCATCAAGATGATTTGTCGGCTCGTCCAAAATGATAAAGTCTGGTTTGTTTCCAAAGACAATTGCAAATCGAAGTCTCATTCGCTCGCCCCCAGAAAGACTTTTTGTTTTTGTTGTCATTTTCTCCGCATTAAATCGCATCGCACCAAGTGCAGCACGAGCCTCTACTTCGAAACAATTGAGTTTTTTCATCACCACATCAAGTGCGGTTGCTTCAGGATCAAATTGTGCGTGTTGATCAAAATATGCTCGCTTCACCCCATCAACCCACTCAACTGACCCATCGCTTAATTTCTGTTCTTCGATAAGACACTTGAGGAATGTTGATTTACCAGAGCCATTTCGTCCAAGAAGAACTATATGTGTGCCAAATCTCACCTCAAGATCAACTCCCCTGAAAATATCTGCCTTTCCTCCCTCATATTTAAACGTTCCCTTCTTTACACGACAAAGGAGCTTCCCGTCATGTAGTTCAGAATCCTGCGCGCCAATTTTTATTTTACTTTTCTTATCATCTGGTCGAGCAGAAGTCTTATGGGCCTTTTTGAGAGCCTCAAGCTCAGCCTTCTTTGCACGATATGCTGCGATTTCTTTTCCTCGAAATGCTTTTTGCGCAAGAATCGGCATGGCAGCTTCAAGTTGCCGAATCCGTTTTGTCTCTGAATCATACGCGCGCTGAAGTCCTCCAATTCTCTCTCGCTTATTCTCCACATATTCGTCATACCCTCCTTCAGATACGTGAATCTGTCCCTGTGCGAGCTCGGCGACTTTGTTCGCGACCGCATTGATGATGAGTCGGTCGTGGGAAATAAAAATAAGTCCTCCTCGATATTCTTGAAGCATTTCAATTAGAATAACTCGCGACACAATATCGATATGGTTTTCAGGTTCATCCAAAAGAATAAAATCAGGGTTAAGTGCAAATGCGACACTAAGTGCGAGAATCTTTTGTTGGCCCCCCGAGAGTGATCCACACTTTTCTTTTTCGTATTTATTGATTGCAAAACCAAGTTCTTTTGCACGGGAGTGCACTTTTTTTATAAAAGCATCACCAGCTTTTTGCTTAATATAGTCTTCAACCGTTGTCTCATAATATGTCTTATCAAATTCCTGCGGAACGTACACAAAACGAAGATGAGCCTGTTTCTCAATCATTCCCCCCTCGATTGTTCCTGCTTCCGGAGTCTCACCTGCAATAATTTTGAGAAGTGTCGACTTGCCAGTTCCGTTTTCACCAAGAATACAAAGCCTATCTCGCTCGTCAGTCCGAAAAGATACGTCTGAAAATAGAACGCGCTCACCAAATGAGAATGATAGTTTTTTGATACTTATGACTTTTTGCATGATATGTAACAGAACCAGTGTACACGAGATTGTGCAGGTGCCAAATAATTGCAAACTAGTGTTGATTATGTAGACTTCTATCGGACAACTGTGCAATTGTGCTCAGCTCCAAAACAACGTAGAAATCAAGAACATGAACCAAATCAGAGAGGAAGCTCTTCGCAAGCTTCTCACCTGCCCATATCCCGGCCGAGTAATCGGTATGGGATTATCACCAAACGGCGAAAATATAATCGCCGTCACCACAATCACCGGCAGAAGTCCTGGAAGTAGGAACCGCCGGTACACCCCACTCGACAATAATGCGGGTGTCCAGACGGAATACGCCAATCCAGCGCAAGGCGGAGGCGACCCCCGCCTCATCATCTACCCGACGATGCAGTTGAGTCCCGACGGGAGGATCCTTGTCGTCTCAAACGGCCACCAGACAACCTCTTGTCTGAAGCCAGACGAAACACTCAAGGAATGTCTCGCAGGCTGGACGTATGAGCCAGATGTACCAAACTTCACCCCGAGGATCACAGCACGCGCGATGTTTGCCAACGGGTCTGCAAAGATCCATATCGCTTCAATCACCCGAGGAGACGGTGGCACTCGCATCTACAACGAAGAAGAATACGAGCTTCAAGAGGGTGCGATGATCTACACCCGGACCTATGTCGGTGACGGTGATCCACTACCGCCTTTCGTCGGATTCCTCGAAATCAATTTCGGGGAGAATATTGGCGAAGAGTTGTTCGGCGGACTCTGCCCCGAACACATGGTGGCGGTAGCGGTGGCGAAGGTTCCCCTCAACGGTGGTACGGCCACCTTCGAGCTACACAATCGCTGACGCTACTGAGCCGGAGGTCAGGCAGAAAACAAAGACCGGTCGCACCCCTCATGCGACCGGTTTCTTTTTGTTATTTACTGCGCGAGCTTTTACTATTTATTATCTTTCTCAATCCGCTGATGCACACCAAAAATATTTCCATCAAGATCTTTGTAATATGCCTGCCAAGCCATATCCCCAATCATATATTTTGGTAATGCTTCTGTTCCTCCGGCTTTAATAATCTTTTCAATTGTTGCATCAATATCATCAACTTGAGCTGTGCAGACAAATGCATTCACCGCCTGACCATCAACCGGCGCAGGACCTTTTCGGATCAAGAGTCCTCCACTAATTCCAGGTTCTTTACTTCCCTGTTCATCCGTCATCACCATCCAATACTCCATTCCAGGCCACTTGTCTATTTTCCAATCAAATACTTCTTTATAGAACTTCGCAGCTCTCTCTGCGTCTTGCGCGTGTATTTCAAAGTGTACAATTCGGTTTTTCATATGTTTTTATTATTTTTTAAAACTCCCTCTCATCACCATCTTTCATTGGCACAAATTCAATTCCATTTTTTGGAAGAATCTGCGATGGAACCATATGTGATGCCCCAATTCTCTCAGGCTGCAACATACCATCGTGAACCGGAAAAGCGACTCGCGGACTTACCTTCAGTGCATATCGAATTGCATCAGAAATTTTACACCACGGTCCAGCAACAGGAAGTGCGAGTATGTCGACCTTTTTATCTGGTACTGCGTAAGAATCTCCTGGATAAAAAAGCGTGTTATCAATGAAATAGCCCGTATTCTGTACTTGTCCAAAGTCATCAAATATTTCTTCATGCTTACAATCATGCGCCTGAATACTTACACCACGAGCCTCTTTCAATGTATTACCCTCAACAATCTCATACTTGATACCAAACTCGTCCAATTTCTTACCCACTGATATATTCGTAAAAACAGTAGCTTGTGGATTATTTTTTAAAATCTCGCCTAGAGAATCAATATGCAAATGATCAGCATGTTCATGGGTGATAAGGACAATATCAATACCTGTAATTACATTCTGGCCTGCAGAATACGCCCCAGGGTCAGTAAGGATAGTAGCATCTTTAGTTTTTATAAGAAGACAACAATGCCCTATCTTTTTTATATTCATACAATGATTTGTTATTTTCTAATCACCTTCACAAAACTTCTCTTACCTTTCTGAAATATAAATTCATCTTTTGTTGGTAACGCTAGACCTGTATGTACCTCTCCGTCTATCTTAATAGAGCCAGCTTCTACAAGCCGTCGTGCATCACTTTTACTTTCCGCAAACTTCGTATTCACAAGAAGCTCAACAATATCTTTCTCTCCTGCAAACGCGTACTCTTCTACTTCATCAGGGATTTCTTTCTTCTGGAATGTATTAATAAAATGTTCCTTTGCTTCCTTTGCGGCTTTTTCGCCGTGATATATCTTTGTAATTTCAAAAGCCAAATCCATCTTGATATCTCGCGGATTAGTTGCTGGGTCTTTGAGTTGCGCTCTGACAGCGTCAATCTTCTCCATCGATTCGTATGTACAATCGATAAAGAGCTGAGGGATGTTCTCATCCGCTTGTGCCATGAGTTTTCCGAACATATCGTTTGCTGATGCATCAAGGAATACACCAGTACCAAGACTCTTTGACATCATCTTTTCTTTTGTCACCGGATTCTCGAGGAGCGTTGTGATGAACACAAACTTTTCTTTCTTGTTGTATCGCTCGACAAGAGTTCGTCCTGTGAGTGCGTTAAACTTCTGATCGTTACCACACATTTCTGCATCAACATCGAGGTGGACACTGTCCCATCCTTGCATGAGTGGATAGAAGAATTCGTGCACGTAAATAGGCTTGTTTTCTGCAAGTCGCTTCTCGAACATATCTCGTTCAAGCATTTGTTGCACGGTGAAATTTGATACAAGGTCAATCACATTCTCAAAAGTCATTTTTGAAAGCCAATCGTGATTGTATACCACTTCAACCGGATTCTCTTTGTTATGAATATCAATAATTGGTTTAAGTTGTGAAAGCCACGTCTCAGCATTCTTCATTACCTGATCTCGAGTGAGTTGTACTCGTGCTGCAGTCTTGTCTGTCGGATCCCCAATTCGAGCTGTGAAGTCACCGATGAGAATAACTACTTTGTGTCCAAGCTTTCGGAATTTTTCGAGAACGATGTAGTTCGTTGCATGACCAAGGTGAAGTGCAGGACCTGTCGCATCAGCGCCAATGTAAATCTTCATCTGCTTTCCACTCATAAGGAACTCTTTCATTTTCTCCTTTGACGGAAGCACTTCGACAACACTTCGTGTCAGAAGTTCGTCAATAAGCTTTTCATCGGTGTTGATTATCGGTGTTTTTGTCATGATGTTCTACTCTTATATAGTAAAAATAGTGTAGCATACGAATACAAATGGCCTAAATCGGGATAATTACCCCTTAATCACACCTTTTCGAGCCCTCATAAATACTGTCATGAGCGTATTTGTACAAATCATAGCGATAGAATGAAGTGTGGTTGCAATATTATATGCATTTAGTGAAAAGAGCGTGAGGATGTGGCGAGCAACATTCATTTTGTACAATAACGGCCGCTCTGTCTGTGGCCTCATCCACGTCTTTCTAAGGGTCGGGATAAAAGCAATCACATCAATTGTCACAACGACAATCACTGAAATCGTAGGGTCTTTGGTAATTGCCCAAGGGATAAGTCCAAGAAGCGCTATGACGAAAAAATAATGATCACTTTTGTGAATATGGCCTTTGTGTTTTTTGAACAAATACTGAAGTGAGAAAAGGAATATAATAATCGTAAATGCTTCTGCTACTCCTGTAGGAAGCGCGCCAATTCCAGCACCCTTAACCAAGCCACCAAAGAAAGTCGTCATCGAAACAATCGACCAGATAAACCACGTATACGGGTGGGGTTTTACATTTCCTCGAATCGTATCTTTGAGAT